>Ga0102832_1000233_pt1 | contig 128490 bp, 122 predicted proteins | sample EBPBio282013_DNA_FD_88942 | JGI IMG/M metagenome (GOLD analysis project Ga0102832, IMG submission 88942) | Wastewater treatment Type I Accumulibacter community from EBPR Bioreactor in Madison, WI, USA - Reactor 2_5/28/2013_ DNA (Illumina Assembly) | ecosystem: Engineered > Bioreactor > EBPR >... | reverse complement strand
CTTCCGGCACGTGCACGCGTGGGACGACATCGTCGAGGACCTGAGACGGGACCATGAAGCGATTCAGGCCGCCGTGATGCGCGGCGACGCCGAGGAGGCCGAGCGGTTGGTGGAGACCCACATCCGCTCCGCCTGGCACGCACTGTCCTAGGACGTAGGTCGACAAGGTCTTCCATCGGGCCGTCATCGGCAGGATCGCGTCCAGCCAGTGGTCAAGCCATTGGGCGAGGGTGATGTCGTCGTGCGTCCAGAGCTGGCGACCGGTGTCGCGGTGGCGTTCGAGCTCACGGACGGCAGCCCGCACGTCGGCCTTGGTGCGTCGCTGAACGTGCTTGCGCTGCGGCCTGCCATCCGGAAGGCGACCCACGGTGACGCGGGCGTGCCACGCGCCGTCCGCTCCGCGATAGATCGTCGGGCTCGTCTGCTCCGGTGGCCGGCGCGGCCTACCCATCGCGGGCGTCGCGCATGGTGGCGACGAATCGCTCCAGCTCGCGCCGCTCGACGCGCACGGAACGGCCGAGGTGGATCACCCGGAGGCTGCTGCGGGCGACGTGGCGTTCGACGCTGCGCCGGGCACAGCGCAGGTGTCGGGCGGCCTCGTCCAGGGTGAGCAGCAGCGTGTCGGCAGCGGCCGGTGTGGGTGTCGTGGTGTCGGTGAGGGTCTCCATGACACCCCAATGCCGGGGCCGTCGGCTCTGGAGGACACCGCCAGCGACGTCGCGGCCGGAACACCCCCCGATGTCGTGGCGGCGAGGCCGGTACGACGGGCCGCCTCCACGGCCGACCTGACGCCGACCGCGGTCCGCGAATAGTTCTTGAGCCGATTTGTCAGCCGAAGCCCGGACCCCGACCCGACGGCCCGGGCCGCTCCTGACGGTGTTGGCGCAGGTCATCCCGCGTGTCCGATCTGCGCGCCCGAAGGGATTCGAACCCCTAACCTTCTGATCCGTAGTCAGATGCTCTATCCGTTGAGCTACGGGCGCATCGGCCGCTCGCGCGACCGGAGGACAACTCTACCGGAACGGGCGCGGGTGGACGAAATCGCGGCAGCCGTCGCCCTACCGGCGCCTCGGCCACATACCAATCGGGGGCGTCGCGCGGCCAGGTCATCCACACGACGCGACGAGTCCCGGCATACGTGGCCGCGGTCTGCCTCCCGCAACGGTATGCCTCCCGGACCGGGGGCCGCCTCGACCCTAGGCTGCGGGCGTGGCCTACGAGACCCTCCCCGAGGCCCTGGACGGGCCGGGGGCCATCCGAGCGCGCAACCTGCGCCGCATCGGCCTCGCCCTCTTCGCCGTCCCGGTCATCGCGAGCGCGGTGGGCACCTTCGGCCCGCGGGAGGCGACGATCGGCGCCAGCGGCGGCGGATACGCGCTGTCGGTCGAATACCCACGGGCCACCCGGTCGAGCATCGTCGCGCCCTTTGCCTTCTCCGTCAGCAAGACGGGCGGCTTCGGTGAGGACCCCGTGGTGGTCCGCGTCGACCGCGCGTTCATGGACCGCCTCGACTTCCAGAACTGGTATCCCGTGCCGGCGGCGGAGCACAACGACGGCGACCAGATCGTCTACGAGTTCGACCCGCCGGACGGCGAGGTCCTGCGGGTCTCCCTCGACGCGCGCACCGGCCCCAACCAGGGCTACTCCAGCCACGACTACGAGGTGGGCGTGCTCGACGGCGAGACCGATGCCGCGGTCGCAACCTTCCACACCGTGTTCTGGCCCTAGAGGATCGCGATGCAACTCATCCTGCGCACCGTCGTCATCTTCACCGCCCTCTGGCTCGTGCTCCGGGTCGGGGGCAAACGCCAGGTCGCCCAGATGGACGCCTTCGACCTGGTGACCGTCATCGTCCTCGGTGGCGTCGTGACCCAGGGCATCCTCCAGGAGGACTATTCACTGGTCAGCGCCTTGGTGGCGGTGGGGCTGGTGACCTTCCTCGCGATCGGCCTGTCGCTGTTGAGCTGGCGCTCGGAGCGCCTGGGCCGACTGATTGACGGCCAGCCGACGATCCTGCTGCGGTATGGACAGCCCGACGAGGTCGCGATGCGCGCCGAGCGCATCTCGATGGGCAACCTGCTCGGCGCGGCCCGCGAACACGGCCTGCGCTCCCTCGACGAGGCCGACCTCGTCGTCCTCGAACCCGACGGCGCGTTCAGCTTCTTCACCAAGGACTCCGCCGACGAGAGCGACGGGGAGGACGCCGAGGACCACCGCGCCAAGGCGGTATGACAGCCCGGCCACCACAGCCCGCCCGGGCCCACCGGCATACCGGCCACGGCCGCGCTGCGGACCGGACACCCGACCGAGAGGCCGGGAGGGACGGCATACCCGAGCTTGTGAGCAGATGCACAAGCATGAAAGGGCTTACACCGCAGGGGCACTCAGTCGGCAGGACTAAGTTGGAGATATCACCAGCAGCCACGCCCGATCCGCAGGCACGACCACCGGGTAGTGCGGGGCGCCCGGCTGCCGGGCCGACGATGGCCCGCCGGACGGAGGAATCATGACTGGCAGCACGGGGACCACCAATACCGCCTTGCAGGCGTGGGTCGATGAGGTCGCGGCCCTGACGACTCCCAACAAGGTCGTCTGGATCACGGGGACTGAAGAGGAGATCCAAGGGCTGAACGACGAACTCGTCGCCGCCGGGACCTTCGTCAAGCTGGACGAGAGCAAGAAGCCCAACTCCTACTGGGCGGCCAGCGACCCCAGCGATGTCGCGCGCGTCGAGGACCGGACTTTCATCGCCTCCGAGAAGGAGGAGGATGCGGGCTTTACCAACAACTGGATGGCCCCGGCCGAGCTCAAGGGCATCATGACCGACCTTTACAAGGGGTGCATGACCGGCCGCACGATGTACGTCATCCCCTTCGTCATGGGCCACCTGAACGCCGACCAGCCGATGTATGGCGTGGAGATCACCGACTCCGCCTATGTCGTCGTCTCGATGAAGATCATGGCCCGCATCGGCGAGCCCGTCCTGCGCGCGATGGAGGAGCAGCAGGCGAGCTTCGTCAAGGCTCTGCACTCGGTCGGCTACCCGCTCACCGACGGCAAGGCTGACGTGAAGTGGCCGTGCAGCGACACCAAGTACATCGCGCACTTCCCCGAGACCCGCGAGATCTGGTCCTATGGCTCCGGCTATGGCGGCAACGCGCTGCTCGGCAAGAAGTGCTATGCCCTGCGCATCGCCTCGGCCATGGCGCGCGACGAAATGTGGATGGCCGAGCACATGCTCATCCTCAAGCTCACCTCCCCCACCGGATCGAAGCACTACATCGCCGGCGCCTTCCCGAGCGCGTGCGGCAAGACCAATCTCGCGATGATCGACCCCACCCTCGAGGGCTGGGAGGCCGAGATGGTCGGCGATGACATCGCCTGGATGCGCTTCGGCAAGGACGGCCGGCTGTATGCCGTCAACCCCGAGTTCGGTCTCTTCGGCGTCGCCCCCGGCACCGGCGAGAACACCAACCCCAACGCCATGCGCACCGTCGAGCAGGGCAACTCGATCTTCACCAATGTCGCGCTCACCGATGACGGCGACGTCTGGTGGGAGGGCATGACCGACGAGAAGCCGGCCCACCTCACCGACTGGAAGGGCAACGACTGGACCCCCGAGTCTGGCGTCGTCTCCAGCCACCCCAACAGCCGCTTCTGCACCCCGGCCAAGCAGTGCCCGATGATGGCCGATGAGTATGACGAGCCGAATGGTGTCCCGATCGACGCCATCCTCTTCGGCGGCCGCCGCAAGACCACCGTTCCGCTGGTCTACGAAACCCGCGACTGGAACCACGGCGTCTTCGTCGGCGCGACCCTCTCGTCCGAGACCACGGCCGCCGCCGTCGGCGCGGTCGGCGTCGTGCGCCGCGACCCGATGGCGATGCTGCCCTTCATCGGCTACAACGCCGGCGACTATGTCAACCACTGGTTGGAGATCGGCAAGCAGGCCGATGCCGCCAAGCTGCCGAAGATCTACCAGGTCAACTGGTTCCGGCGCGACCGCGAGGACGGCTCCTTCCTGTGGCCGGGCTTCGGCGAGAACGCTCGGGTCCTGAAGTGGATCATCGAGCGACTCGATGGCAGCGGCGAGGGCGTCGACACTCCGGTCGGCATCGTCCCCGCCCCCGGCGCGCTCGACACCACTGGCCTGGATATGACCGAGGAGCAGATCGCCAAGGCGCTCGAAGTCAACGCCGAGGAGTGGGCCACCGAGTTGGGCCTCATCGAGGAGTGGCTCGCCAAGTTCGGCGACAAGCTGCCGAGCCAGATGAGCGATGAACTCGCGACCCTGAAGGCGAACCTCGAGGGCTGAGCCCCCCGGCCCTGGCCCCCGTCACCCGCTTCGCCCCCGTCACTCCCGTCACTCCCTAGGAACCTCGGCGTCCGCGACAGGGCTCCCCTCTAGAGTCCCCCGCATGTCCGCACTCGGTTTCCCGGCCGCCGCACTTGACTTCTATGACGGGCTGGAGGAGACCAACACACGCGAGTTTTGGCTGGCCAACAAGACGGCATATGACCGCTCCGTCAAAGAACCGATGTCGACGCCCCGGCGACCGGCGCTGAACTCGCGCAGCTCATGACGACGCTGGTCGATTCGGGCTATGAGGTGCTCGGCGATCACGTCAAGACCACGCCTCGTGGCTTCTCGGCCGACCATCCGCGCATCGATTTGCTGCGTCAGAAGGAGGTCATGGTGATCCTGCCGTTCGGTGCTGCCGACTGGATCGCCGACGAGCGCGTCCTGACGCACGTCCGCACCTGCTGGCGCTCCGTGACGCCGCTCGTGCAGTGGATGCATGCGAATATCCCACCGCTTGAGAGCGGCGCCACCAGAAGTTAGCCCCCCCGGGCACAAAGGCGACTCATAGGAAACACACAGTCAGGACCGGGGGCGCGCCTAGGGTCGGGACGGTTGACTAGACCCATGAGCCAATCAGCCCAGAAGTTGCAGCGCCTCGACGGGTCGCCAGTGCGCGTCCTCGTCGTCGATGACGAGCAGAACCTCACCGAACTGCTGGCCATGGCGCTGCGCTATGAAGGCTGGGATGTGCGCACCGCGGGCACCGGCACCGAAGCGGTGCGGGCGGCGCGGGAATTTGCCCCCGACGCCGTGGTCCTCGACATGATGCTGCCGGACTTCGACGGTATGGAAGTGCTGCGCCGGATGCGAGCCGACGACGCTAATGTGCCCGTCCTGTTCCTGACCGCCAAGGATGCCGTCGAGGATCGGGTGGCTGGCCTCACCGCGGGTGGCGACGACTATGTCACCAAGCCCTTCAGCCTCGAAGAGGTTGTTGCCCGCGTGCGCGCGCTCATGCGTCGTACCGCCGTCGTGGCCGATGAATCCGCCTCGGTGCTCGTCGTCGGAGATCTGACGATGAACGAGGACAGCCACGAAGTCGCCCGCGCGGGCGAGGAGATCAGCCTGACGGCGACCGAGTTTGAGTTGCTGCGATACCTCATGCGCAACCCCAAGCGCGTGCTCTCCAAGGCACAGATTCTCGATCGTGTCTGGAACTACGACTTCGGTGGCCAGGCAAATGTTGTCGAGCTCTATATCTCATACTTGCGCAAGAAGATTGACGCCGGCCGCAGCCCAATGATTCACACGATGCGAGGCGTCGGCTACGTCCTAAAACCGGCCGACTGATGACGATCACCCAGCCGCTGAGGAACGCCTCGAGGCGCGATCCTCGTAACTGGACCCTGCGCGCCAAACTCGTCGCCTCGATGATCGCCCTCTTCCTCGCGGTCAGTCTCGGCACCGGCGCGATGGTCGTCCTCGCGACTCGGCAATATCTCGCGGACCAGGTCGACGCCGAACTGACCGCCACCGCTCAGCGCGCAGCCTTCGGGCGGCACGGCTTCGACCCGGACGGCGATGACCGCCACGGCCCGCCCGGCGCGCCTGGTGGACTCCCGGGCACCGGCGGCACGGTGCTGCAACTGCTTGTCAAGAACGACCGGGTCGTCTCGGTCAACGGCTCACCCATCAACTCCGTGGTCGGCCGGGATGGCCAGGACACCTCTCTTGACGCTGCGCAGGTCACCTTGCTCACGGGCGCCGGCATCGGGTCCACGCCGCGCACCATCGACTTCGGCACCGAGATCGGTCGCTATCGCGTCCTCGCGACCTCGACCCCTCAGGGTATGCAGTACACCGGCCTGCCCATCGACCCGATCGACCGCACGACGAACCAATTGCTTGGCCTGGTCACCATCGGCACGCTCCTCGGCCTCGTCGTCGTGGGTGGTGGCGGCGCCTATCTCGTGCGCCGCAATCTCGAGCCGCTGCGCCGGGTGGCAGGGACTGCCCGGAAGGTCTCCACCCTTTCCCTCGAAACCGGCGAGGTCGCCCTTGTCGACCGCGTCCCGGCCCGCGACACCGATCCTCGCACCGAGGTGGGGCAGGTCGGCCTGGCCCTCAACAACCTCCTCGACAATGTCGACGGCGCCCTGCAGGCGCGCCACCAGTCCGAGACGCGCGTGCGCCAGTTCGTCGCCGATGCCTCGCACGAGTTGCGCACCCCGCTGGCCAGCATCCGGGGGTATGCCGAACTCTCCCGCCGCGAGCCCTCCCCCGTTCCATCCTCGGTCACCCACGCCCTGAGCCGGATCGAGTCCGAGTCGCTGCGTATGCAGGGGCTCGTCGAGGACTTGCTGCTCCTGGCCCGCCTGGACGCAGGCCGGCCGCTTGAGCACGAGGCCGTCGACCTGACCCTTTTGGCGATCGACACCGTCAGCGACGCACGTGCCGCGGCTCCGGAGCACGTGTGGTCCTTGGATCTGCCGGATGAGCCGATCGAGGTCACCGGCGATCAGGCCCGGCTCCATCAAGTCCTGGCGAACCTGCTTGCCAACGCGCGCGCCCATACCCCAACCGGAACCCGCGTCACGACGTCTGTGCGGCGCGGCTCAGCGGGAGACCCAAAGCGGTCCGATGTCGTGACAATCTCCGTCACAGACGATGGACCCGGCATACCAGAAGCCTTGCAGCCCAACGTTTTCGAACGCTTCACGCGGGGTGACGAGGCTCGCAACCGGGCCGCGGGAAGCACCGGCCTGGGGCTGTCGATCGTCGCTGCCGTGACCGCCGCCCACGACGGTCGGGTCGGCCTGCGCTCGCGCCCGGGAGCCACAACGATCTTCGTGGAGTTGCCCACGACGTGAGTCACACAACCGGACGCCGAACGCTTTTGCTCGCGGGGTGCTGGGCGGGCTACCCTGTGTGGGCTGTTGGAGGCGTCGCCTAGTCCGGTCTATGGCGCCGCACTGCTAATGCGGTTTGGGTTAATCGCCCATCGAGGGTTCAAATCCCTCCGCCTCCGCGCACTGGCCCCCGGTCCCTTGTGGACCGGGGGCTGCCTCGTTGCTCCGCCTGTTGCGTGGCTGCGCCGCCCCGTTGGCCTGGACTTTCAGCCCTCGCGGGGGCTGAAGAATCGAGGTGACCGACGGGAAACATCGCCATTTGAGCATTTAGGGGCTCTCCGACCTTGATCACCTCGTGTCGGCGGCATATCTGCTCCCCGACAGCACAGCTGGTTAGTTGCAGATGTCCTGATCGGCGCTACGGGTCTCGATCCCATCAGATGCCGCCGGGGAGGCGGTCAAGGTCATCGACGGGAGCGGGTCGGTGCCGATTCGGTTTGGCACGGCGACTGGGTTGGACGCGCCGGCTCCGAGATGAACCGAGATGACGTCACCCAGGGTGTCGTCGGCCTTGAGGGTGGCGCCGGGGAAGGCCGCGGCGACGGTGCGCGCGGCGTCGCGCTGCGCGGCGGCATACCGGATGATCACACCGGTGGTCTCGCCCACCGGACCATTGGCATAGCCCGCGATCCGGAAGCCCTGCACTGTCAGCGCGGACCCGGCCTGGAGCGCCAGCCCTTCGACGCCGGAGTCGTTGCTGATCTGCACGGTGATCTGTTCCGGCGAGACGGTTAGCGGGCTCGCGGGCGTGCTGGTCGAGGACGGCTTGGGCTTGCCAGCGTTGGAGTCATCCAGCGGCCGGTCGGCCTTGATGGCATCCCAGATGAGGGTCGCGGATTCTGTCCACTGCACCCGGTTCGGGTCCTTGGGATAGACCTCGGTCGGCACGGTGACGAAAGCGATTCGCCCGATGCCGATATGCCGCAGGCTGTTGGCTATTGAGGCCATGGCGGTGGCCCCGAGGTCTGGGTCGGTCGTCATGGCGCCCGTGGCGGCGTTCAGGAAGCCGTAGAGGCGGTCGGGACGCAGGAGCAGTCCGGTGCTGGTGGCTTGCTGGACGACCGAGGAAAGAAATGCCTGCTGGCGCCGGATGCGATTGAGGTCGCTGCCATCGTTGACGGTCTTGCGCACCCGGACATATCCCAGGGCTTGCTTGCCATCGAGGGTATGACGACCTGCGGCCAGGGTGAATTGCGCGTCCTTGTCCGCGATATCCACATTCGTGCACACTTCGACGCCGCCGAGTGCGTCGACCATGTCTTGGAAGCCGCGGAAGTCGATAACCACGAAGTGATTGACGAAAACGCCCGTCAGGCCCTCAAGGGTCTTGATGACGCAGCCTGGGCCGCCCTGATTGAAGTTGTAATTCCACTGACGAATCTCGCCATTAGCGACCGTGGAATTGGGGTCGCTGCAATCCGTGGGCGCCATCGTCATGGAGTCTCGGGGGATGGAGACGACCAGCGCGCGCTGCCGATCGGCGGAGATGTGGACAAGCAAGTTGGTGTCGGAGTGCGCCCCGCCTTCGACCGTGTCCTTGCCGTATTCGGTGGTGCCGATTCCAGTGCGCGTGTCCGATCCCATAACCAGGATATTCAGCGGCCTTGGGTCGCCCTCGCTGACCGGCGAGGTCGTGGGGCGGTTGCCGAGGACCCGGGAGACGTCGATGCGGGTGATATTGCCGTTGAGCTTGAAGTATGCCGCGATGGACGGGATCGCCACGACCGCGAGCGCCACGACGATGACCAGGATCAGGATGCGGCGCCACCGATGTGGACGGCGCGCGCCGGGCGCGCCGTCGTCGGCGCCCACCCCCGCACGTCGAAACACGTGTCCAACATCCTCACTGCAGCAAGTCTGTGCCGCGCGAGCAGTCTAGGAGCATTTCTCCGACTGTCCAGTAGCTGACCACGCAACTTGACCACCTGGGCAAGGCATTGGCCCCGCCCGACCGAGGTCGAGCGGGGCCAATGTAAGGGTGTTCGCTACCGGCATCCGTCCCGCGTATGCCGGTTGACCCGGTCTCAGACGGGGCGGACGCGGTCAGCCTGAGGGCCCTTGGGACCCTGGGTGACCTCGAACTCCACGCGCTGCGCCTCGTCCAGCGACTTGTAGCCGTTGGTGTCGATGGCGGAGTAGTGAACGAACACATCGGGGCCGCCGCCGTCCTGGGCGATGAAACCAAAGCCCTTTTCAGCGTTGAACCACTTGACGGTGCCCTGTGCCATGGGGTGAATCTCTTCCTTCTTGGTGCGATGGAATGCACACGTCGCGCATTCCACAAAGCTGCCCTACGCCCTCCCACTGAATTGGGGCAGTCGCACCCCGACGAAATCGGACAAATTGCCCACTCCGAAGGTTCGTGCGAAAAAGCTCGGTCAACCGGACGTGAACGCTAGCACGCATCGACGTGACGAACACCACCGCGCGGGGGGAGATGCGCGGCCGGACTTGCGCAGACTCTTGGCGACCGTCCAGAAGCATCAGGGACTTCGGGGCGCTTGAACGCGAAAACCATTGCAGCACAGTCTCTTTCGCTGCGCGTGTGATGCCGCGATCAACTACTCTTCGGTAGCAAAGTCGGGTAAAAACTTTCTATAGTTCTCGTCACTCGGCGCCTAGGCGGTCCGCGATGACCGCGATCGCGAACTCGTAGCCCAGCGTTCCGCAGCCGGCGATGACGCCCGCGGCGATCGGCGCGACATACGAAAGGTGGCGGAAATCCTCGCGCGCGTGGACATTGGAGATATGTACTTCGACGATGGGGCCGGTCACGGTGGCCAGGGCATCGCGTAGCGCAATAGAGGTGTGGGTGTACGCCCCGAGATTGACGACGAATCCCGCGGACTCTCGCAGTTGGTGAATGACGTCGATCAGATCGCCCTCGTGATTCGACTGTCGAAAGTCGATGTCGAATCCCGCAGCACCCGCTGCCCGCCGGCACCGCGCCTCGACATCCGCGAGCGTCTCCGCGCCATACACCTGTGGCTCCCGCACCCCGAGAAGGTTGAGGTTGGGCCCGTTGAGGACGACGATCGTGCGGCTCATGCCCGCCAGTATGTCGGAGCCGCGCAGCCGCCGATTTCGTCAGTTTGGGCTGAGAACGTCACATGAACCTGACGATCTGGACCGAACCTGACGACCTCGCGGTGAGAACCACGAGACGAAGTGAGCGGAGATGAGGGCGTGGGGGGGTCCTACCGCCTCCGCGAGACGAAGTGAGCGGAGATGAAGGCGTGGTGGGTCCTACCGCCTCCGCGAGACGAAGTGAGCGGAGGTGCTTGCGCGTTACTCCAACGCCGAGCCGACCTTGGCGCGGCTCAACGTACGCATCGCGCGCGCATTCGAGCGCGACACGGAGATGCCCAAGGTCAGACAGTGGGAACCCCATCGAATCGCATCCAAGATTGGCCCGGCGTCGATCGAGCGCCTAGTCGCCGGATACAGCGCTGGACGCTCCGCGGCCGAGCTGGCAAAGGAGTTGGGCATTGGCGAAACGACCGCGCGCACATCTCCATGCGGCGAGCGTCGCACTACGCGGTCCTCGAAGACTAACCCGCGATGAGCTTTTGCGTATTAAGAGCTTCATACGCTAGGGGCCAGCAACAGCGCCATCGCGAAGGAGATTGGCGTCACCAAGGAAGCAGTTCGAAAGCGCCTCGCGGCATGGAACGGGGCCCAACCCCTGTAGGCAAGAAGCCATGAGGCAGGCGTCATGTTTGTGCAGAGGACTACTCAGATCCAGACAAGCAGTCATGTCCCGTCTCCTCCCCTCCATCAGCCATCCAGCAACTCCCCTTTCGACAAGGATTCCGTGATATCGCCCCCTGACATCACCCTCTACGCAGATCTGCCATTGGGATTGTCGATACCCATAGCCCGGCTACTGAGAGAATCACGACTGGCAAGAGCCAGAAACCAGACCAGGGTTGGATAACGAGCCCCCACGCCCACCATGTTGGTTCCCGACTTATAGGGTTGCGACCCAGCAGACCCATGATGAGCAGGGCGAACAGCGGGGTCACCGAGGCAAGAGTCGCACCGAGAAGACGCCAACTTAGCAAAGCTAAAGCCAAGAATCCAATGACACTTCTAACATAAGAGATGCTATAGGGGAATACCGAATCAAGAAATACCCATGATAAAGCGATCGGCAGTGCAGCCGCAGCTAGTCCTACCAGACAAATAATCGCGAAGCATGGTCGCTCGGTTGAGGCTTGAGCAGCAGTGTCGAGCGACCGTAGGGCGTATACCATTGCAGCAACTGCAACAAGTGCACCAATACTTTGAATTGGGATAAGACCAACTCCGCCGAGTTGGACGTTGGGCGACGGTACGCCTAGGCCCCTCAGGAGCGAGGTAGCCACTCCAACAGTAAGTGAAACAGAAGCCACCATCCCAAGCTTTAACGCTTTGGCCCAAGCGGGCTGAAAATGGACTACTTCGCGCAAGAGCGAACTACCCCCTCAAGCTCGGCGAGTGCCGCCCGACGCTCCCCGTGGGACATTTCCGCAAACGCTTGCAGTCTCACCTCGTCCTGAGGACTCGCAGATAAATCCTCCTCGCCATCAAGGACATGTCGGGCATATAGTCCGATAAAGTCCAAGGTCGCAGTTTGATCGGCATTCAATGACACGCAATCTGCAGTTATGCGAGCAAGTTCTGCGTCCGCCAGTACTCGACCTTGGACTACCTGGTCTCCCGTCAGCCCAACATTCCAGATATTCGGATCGCCTCCCGCCTCGGAGATGGCGCTTGGCCGCGGGAAGCCAGCTGCTATTAGGCTCTCCGCACCTTTCATCAGAGGGCTACGCGCCGCGTCAACAAATTGCGAATGCTCGCGCCACCAGCAGAGCTTTATCGTCGACGTCTCGTCGCACACAAGGTCAGAAGTCCTGTACTTAATAGGGTCTGGACCTAGGTCCATGGTGGCGCCCTTACCGCCCAAGGTGCCTAAAGCAACCATGAGGATGCAAAGTGGGGTAACTTTCTTGAGGTTGTTAGCAACAATAGCCAAGAGACAGGCAAGCAGAACTGAGAAATTAAAAATCACTGGGCCGACGATCGCTCCCTTTCCCAACGTTGTGCTGATATCGCAACATCTAGAACCTACCTCGCCCGTGATGTTCCGTATCCAAAAGGGTTCGAATGCTCTCGGGAAAGCGAGCCACAGGTACGAAAGCGCAGAGGAGGCCGGCAATGCAATAATCCGGGGGAGCCACCTGCCAAGGGAATAGCCAACCGCGGCGTGCGCAAAGAGTACGAGGGATGCAAGGAATACTAGTCCCAGAGAGTCCAGGTGCGGCGAACCGGAAACGCTGCCAGCAGAAGAACCTACTATAATTAACAGTGATACCACCGCAACGAGCGTCGCAGGCACCAAAGTTGCCAGTGCGACAGTCGGCTTTGAACGAACCTGCAATCGTTCAACCTTGGTTAATCGGCTTATCCGAGTTCTTCCACCAAAAAATGCACACCATGCGGCCAGAAGCGGTGCGACAAAGAGAACGGATCGAGTTCCGGACGCCGTTGTCGCCAACCAATAACTTCTGTCTGTTTGCAGACCGGTAGTAGAGACAAGCAGCCCGACCGCGAGGGCCGCCACGCCCAATCGAAATGGTCGGATCAAGCCAAACTGCCATTTCGGCTCAAGCATCGTCTTCCGCCAACAGTCGTACGTACGCTTCGGTCGCAGAGATTCTCTGAGCGTGCTCTGAGCCAGCGAGAAATGACTCGACACTGCCGCCGAAGACGCAGCGGCCCCCGCGTAGAACGACCACATGATCGAATCCCTGATCAAGATCCAGGACGTCGTGAGTCGAGACAATAATTGCCCGCTCCTCCGCAAGATCACGGATTAGTTTGAGAAAGTTGCGACGCTGAGCTGGGTCCAGTGCCGCCATAGGTTCGTCAAGAAGGAGATACTTGGCGCCCGTTGCCAAGGTTCCCGCTAAACACAGTCGGGCACGCGTCCCGACGGAGAGCCGGTGGGTGAGTGCTCGTGACTGCTCGCTGAGGCCCACCAGTGCCAGCGCCTTGTCCGCTGCTTCCAAGGCCGAGCCGCTCGGGGTTCCCTTCAGCCACGCCTGATAGGCACAATACTCACGGGAGGTAAGGGAGCGATCAACTGTAGGTGCTTGCGGTAGCCATGCGACCTGAGAGATCTGGGTTTGCCGATGCATGACGACGCCGCCAGCGCGCACCACGCCGCGCTGCGGAGTGAGCCCACCAGCAATGATCGAAAGGAGAGTCGACTTTCCAGCGCCGTTGGGTCCCAAGAGAGCCGTCCGACCCTGAGGGAAACTGATGCTGTTGACCAGAGATACGGCCGGGCGAGACTTTCGTGAGTAGGCAAAGAGCAGACCGTCACACTCTAAGCTGGCGGCTTGGAAGGACATCAAACGGGGGCGTCGGGTTCTCTTGTCTTAGTAGCGAACCTTAACCGGGTTGGCGCTTGCCCTCCCTAAGAGATAGGCCGAGAACGTGGCAGCGGCAAGCTTGTTGCACTTTTCGAGGTGCATCATTTGGCTTTCCTCCCAAGTCTTTAACAGGGTACTTGATGACCCAAAGTACACCCTCAACGCCAGAGAAGGCGAGATGCACCGGTCTGGTGTCGCACATCGGCGGGCGTCTAGTACGACAGTTGTCGTACTAGCGGGTGGACTTGGCGTTGGCCGAGGCAGTGGTCGTGGGGGCGAGTGAGTAGCAGGCTACCTCGATAGCCGGACGCCGTCTTCGCGTTCGATCAGCTTCAAGGAGCTTGCGGCTCAGTTGGACGGTGATCTGCATGCGCGGATCACCATCTTGGCCCGGCTCACCGGCGTCTCGGTCACCGAAGCAATTCGTGAGGCGATCGAGAAGCACGTAGCCGCCCTGGCGGCCCTGTTCGGCGGCGACGCCACGCCCACTGCTGACACCCGCCGCCCAGCTCGTAAGAGCTGAGCCGGAGGTCACGAGGGCGTGCCGCCCGGCACCACCGAGAGCCCAGCCAGACGGGCTTCACTTCAAAAGCCCAGGTGGGGGATCGGACAACACGCGGCACTCGGTAGCACCTTCTTGTGCTCGTGCCGCCGTCCGACCCCCACCTGGCAGATAAACCCCAAATAGCCAATTGACGAAAAGCAGATGGGTGGAAATAGCTATCTCAGAAAGGCGAAACAATCCGTTGTAGAAGAGTCCGAAACCCTGGGCAATTGGTTGCCCTGGAGGTAAAATAGAGACATGAACAAAACGAATTCACCGACATTTGGCAGCACCATTAGAGAAGCGCGACTAAAAGCCGGTTTAGGGCGCCAACGAGCGGCTGATGAGGCCGAGATGTCCAAATCGCTGCCGCGCTTCTGGGAGATCGACCAAGTCACCAACCCAGACGTCGAGCAGGTCATGCGCCTAGCGGCCGTCCTCGACCTGGACCCGCTACCGCTCATCGCCCTGCTGCCAGGGCGAGGGGACTTCACCGACGCTCTGCCCGGCGTCCAGCCATACCTCAGAAGTAAATATCCGGAACTGCCCGAAGAAGCGCTGAAGGAGATAGCCAGCGTGGTTCGCCGCTACGGCGTAGACCCCAACTCCACTGGCCCCGCACCCGGCGAAGACGAATAGGACGACCTACCCACTAGAAGCAAATACAACCAGCAACCCTGAAAGGAGGCACTCTCATGACAACCACGGAACCCAAACTACCCAGCACCCTGACCAGCCTCCGCCGACTCATCCCGACCAGAAGCTGCCAACCCGAAGAGACAAGGCGGATCGCCGAAGCCAGGCCACCCGACTGGTCACCATCTTGGGTGACGCCGACGGCCCGCAGGTCAGCCACATCGACGCCATGCCACGCATCGCCGTCACCTACGAACGCCTGCCGGTCAGCGGGCTCAGCCACTGGAACGGCCGGAAGTGGATCATCTGCCTCAATACAGAGGACAGCCCGGCCCGGCAACGCTTCACCCTGCTCCATGAGTTCAAACACATCATCGACCACGGCGCCTGCGACCGGCTCTACCGCGACATCACCCGGCGAGGCGTCACCCTGACCGCCCGCCAGCAAGCCGAAACAGCCGCCGACTACTTCGCCGGCTGCGCCCTCGTCCCCAAACGCGAACTGAAACGCGCCTGGACCCGTGGTATCCAACGCACCGACGACCTGGCAGCCCACTTCGGCGTCAGCCAACAAGCCATCGAAGTCCGACTCGACCAAACCGGCCTATCCCGCGAGGTCGACCCCGAGCCAGAGATGCGGACCGCAAACGAAGGTGGCCGCTGCGCACGCCCGATCTCGACACCTACGTGGCAGCCCCAACGCTTCCGTTTCGCCCAAGACCGCTACCCGAGAAGGAGTTTCGTGTGACCACATCGCCCGACACAACTGAAACTGCACAACGCACCTGCGTGCTCTATCTCCGCGTCTCTTCCATGAGCCAAGTCGAGACCGACTATGACCCAGAAGGGCTGAGCATCAAGGCGCAGCGCGACATCTGCCGCAACAAGGCCCTTAGCCTAGGCCTGGCCGTTATCGGGGAATACGTCGAACTCGGCCGATCCGGCACCAACGTTCAGGGGCGGCCTGAGTATCAAGCCATGATGCAGCGTGTCACCACGCAGCGCGATGTCGACTTCATCATGGTCTACCAACTGTCCCGGCTGAATCGCAATCGCACCGATGACGCCATGGTCATGCTCCAGATGGAGGCCGCAGGAGCCAAATTGCTCTCGGCCACCGAGAACATTGACGAGACGCCCGCCGGCCACTGACGCGTGGAATTTTGGCGAGCATCAACCAGTACCGGTCTGCCTCCGAGGGTGAGGACATCGCCCGCAAGTTGCTGCACAAAGTACAAAGCGGCGGCACCATCGGGCCAGCCCCGCTGGGCTACCTGAATATCAAGGAAGATGTCGATGGTCGTCAGGTCAGCAGTATCGGTCTCGACCCAGACCGCGCCAAGCTGATCCGCCTCGGCTTCGAGCTCTACGCCACCGGCGAATACTCCATCGTCCGCCTAGCCGAGACCATGGCGGGTGGGACTGCTGCACGGATAGGTGACAGGTTGGTCACGCGGCCTGTGTGGCCGGTGTGGTCATGATGGTCTCGTACTCGATGGGGGTCAACTTGCCGAGTCGGGCTTGGCGTCGTCGGCGGTGGTAGGTGCGTTCGGTCCAGGTCACGATCGCGATGCGGAGTTGGTCGCGGGTGTGCCAGGTTTGGCGGTCCAGGACGTTTTTCTGCAGCAGGGCGAACCAGCTCTCCATGGCGGCGTTGTCCGCGCTCGAGCCGACCTGGCCCATGGATCCGAGCAGGTTGTGCCGGGACAGCGCGCGCAGGTACTTCCTCGATCGGAATTGGGACCCTCTGTCGCTGTGGACGATGCACCCGGCCACGTCGACGCCTTGACGGGCTCTGGTGTCCACGGCGTGTTCCAACGCTTGCACGGCCAGGCGGGCCTTCATCCGCGAGCTGATCGAGTACCCGACGAGCCGGTTGGACCACACGTCCTTGACGGCGCACATGTACACCTTGCCCTCACGGGTGCGGTGCTCCGTGATGTCGGTCAGCCACAGCTGGTTCGGCCCGGTCGCGGTGAAGTCCCGTTGCACGCGGTCATCGTGCGCCGGCGGGCCCGGACGATTCTTCGTCGAGCGTTTCTTGCCGAACACGCTCCACCACTGGTTGGACGAGCACAAGCGCCACGCCGTCCGGTCAGCCATCGGTTGTCCGGCGTCGCGGGCCTCATCGAGCAGAAGGCGGTACCCGAACTCCGGGTCGTCACGGTGCGCGTCGAACAACGCGTTCGCGCGGTGCGCCGCGACCCACTCGGCGTCGGTCACCGGGTTGGCCAACCACCGGTAGTACGGCGCTCTGGCAAGGTTGAGCACCCGGCACGTCACCGCCACAGGAACCCTGATCGGGGTGTCCTTGGCGGCCAACTCACGGACGAGCGGGTACATCATTTTCCCGGCAGGTTCGCCTGCGAGAGGTACGCCGCTGCGCGGCGCAACACCTCGTTCTCCTGCTCGAGCAACCGGATCCGACGCTTGGCCTCACGCAACTCACCAGACTCGCTCACGGCCGTGCCGGGCTTGCTCCCGTCCTGACGGTCAGCGATCGCGATCCAGTTCGTCAGACACGACTCCGAGATCCCGAAATCCTTCGCGATCTCCTTCAACGTCGTCCCTGCCTCACGAGCGCGAGCCACCTCGACCACGTTCTGTCGGAACTCCTTCGGATAGGGCTTGGGCATGGTGCACATCCTCTCCTGCGGCACCCCACGGCGCCACAGAGTCGTTGTCACCTATCCGTGCAGCAGTCCCAAGTACGGCCCCGAGGTGAGACAAGCGATCAACGACGCGCTGTTCACCCGGCTGTACATCGACCAAGACGTCACAAGAGTGGACTGGAACGACGAAGCGGCAGAGATCTACGCAGCGGCGCAACAAGCAGGTGATGGCACTCGCGCGGTCGCAACGCGTACCAAAGCAAAACGAGACGCCGAAGCGTCTCGTTTGCCGACCTTGACCGACGTACTCCTTGCCTCCGGGGAGGCAACCTCCCGCAGGAGTTGGAATACGGCCGTCATGGCGGAGGGCGTGGGATTCGAACCCACGATGACGTTACCGCCATAGCGGTTTTCAAGACCGCCGCACTAGGCCACTATGCGAGCCCTCCTTCGCCCGGACGCCATGGGCGCGGGGCGGGGTCCAACGGTAGCGCGGAGGGGAGGCACCGTCATACCCGGGCAGTTGGGAGCGGGCGGTGCTCGGAAATTCAGATGAAGAGGGCGGGGTCGCGGAAGAGGGCTTCGTAGGGGTCCTCGGTGGGCGAGGTGGGGAAGCGGTATGTCGCGGGCACGCCGGTCGCGATGGCGCCGGCGGGGACGTCTTTGACGACGACGGAGTTGGCGCCGACCTGGACGCCGTCGCCGACATACACCGGCCCGAGGATCTTGGCTCCCGCGCCGACGGTGACGTTATTGCCCAACGTGGGGTGGCGCTTGACCCGCTCCATGGACCGGCCGCCGAGGGTGACCTGGTGATAGAGCATCACGTCATCGCCCACTTCGGCCGTCTCACCGATGACCACGCCCATGCCGTGATCGATGAAGAATCGGCGCCCGAGCGTTGCGCCCGGGTGGATCTCCACCCCGGTGACCGCGCGCGAGACATAGGCAATCAGGCGGGCCAGCGGGCGACCAAGGGGCTTGCCCCAGAGAGCGTGCGCCACTCGATGCAGCCAGATCGCGTGCAGTCCGGCGGAGGTGAAGAGCACGACGAGCCGCGAGGTGGCTGCGGGATCGCGCAACATGGCGGCGTCGAGATCTTCACGGATGCCGGCGCGCGCGGCGGCGAGCACACCGGGCCTGGTCGGCTGCGGTGAGACGAGCATGCGAATCCCCATGGGTGGTTGGCGCGTATGCCGGGTGGCGCAGGTGACCACCCGGCATACGGGGCGGCTCAGTCGAGCAGGTCGGAGAAGAGGATGGTGGACAGGTAACGCTCGCCGAAGCTCGGGATGACGACAACGATCGTCTTACCGGCATTCTCGGGGCGGTTCGCGACCTGGTTGGCGGCGGCGAGGGCTGCGCCGGAGGAGATCCCGACGAGCAGACCCTCTTCCTTGGCCGCGCGGCGGGCCCATTCGACGGCGGTCTCGGCGTTGATGTCGATGACCTCGTCATAGACGCTGGTGTCGAGGATCTCCGGCACGAAGTTGGCGCCGAGGCCCTGGATCTTGTGCGGGCCGGGCTGCCCGCCATTCAGGATCGGGGACTCGGCCGGCTCGACGGCGATGATCTGCACGCCCGGCTTGCGCTCCTTCAGGACCTGGCCGACACCGGTGATCGTGCCACCGGTGCCGATGCCGGAGATGAGGATGTCGACGCCGCCGTCGGTGTCCTTCCAGATCTCTTCGGCCGTGGTCTTGCGGTGGATCGCCGGGTTGGCCTCGTTGGCGAACTGGCGCGCGAGGATCGCCCCGTCGCGCTCGGCGACGATCTCGTCGGCGCGGTTGACCGCGCCCTTCATCCCTTCGCTGCCCGGGGTGAGGATCAACTCGGCGCCATAGGCGCGAAGCAGCGCCCGGCGCTCCTTCGACATCGTCTCGGGCATCGTCAGCACGACGTTGTAGCCGCGGGCCGCACCGACCATCGCGAGCGCGATACCGGTGTTGCCGGACGTCGCTTCGACGATCGTGCCGCCGGGCTGCAGCGCGCCGGACGCCTCGGCAGCGTCGATGATCGAGACGCCGATGCGGTCCTTGACGGAGTTGGCGGGGTTGTAGAACTCCAGCTTCGCGGCCACCGTCGCGTCGGAGGTGATGATGCGGTTGATGCGCACCAGCGGGGTGTTGCCGATGAGCTTGGTGACGTCGTCGTAGATGGGCACTGCCTACTCCGTTGTGTGGGGAAGATTGAACTGACGAGTTAACAGTACCTAACGCGCCTTTATGCCCGAGCAAACATCTCGTTATGTGACTTTCGCTCTGGGTGAGCGATGGCCCCGCGGGTTGACGGACGCCACATGAGCGCGCCGTCACATCCGGGAGGGGATGTCGGCCTCGATCCATAGACTCGCGGGCATGTCGGCACTACAGATCATCGGGATCGCCTTGTGTTTCACGATCCCTCTCGTGGGCTGGGCCCTGCTGTTCAAGCAGGTATGGCGGTTCAGCGCGCTCTACCGCTCGGGCCAGCCCGCGGCCCGCACCGACAACCCCACCGCCCGCACGTGGACCCTGATCAAGGAGTTCCTCGGGCACACCCGGATGTCGCGCCTGCCGCTGGTCGCGCTGGCGCACTGGTTCACGGCGCTGTCCTTCCTCATCTTGTTCGCGACGCTGGTCAACGCCTTCTTCCAGCTCATCTGGGCCGATTTCCGGCTGCCGATCATCGGGCACTTCCCGCCCTTCGAGTGGCTCATCGAGCTCTTCGCGTGGGGCGGGCTGATCGGCATACTCATCCTCATCGGGGTGCGGCAGCTGGCCCACCCGCGCACCGCCGCTGGTGAGGCGGGTCGCCGGTCGCGCTTCTTCGGATCGGTGTGGTGGCAGGCCTATTACGTCGAGTTCACGATCCTCGCGGTCACGATCTGCATCCTGCTGCTGCGCACGCTCGAGGCCGCGATGCTGCGCATCAGCCACCCGCACGAGTCGATCGCCCTCCACTTCCCGCTGACGGGCTGGCTCGCAGGGATGTGGAATGGCCTGTCCCTGGGTGCAATCGAGAATGTCGTCTATCTCGTGGCGACGATCAAGATTCTCGTCTCGTTCGCGTGGATGATCACCATCGCGCTGCAACCGACGATGGGCGTGGCGTGGCACCGCTTCCTCGCGTTCCCGAATATCTGGTTCAAGCGCGAGTCCTCGGGTCGCACCGCGCTCGGAGCGCTGCAGCCGATGGTCCGGGACGGCGAGCCCGTGACGATGGAGTCCCTGGAAGAACTCGGCGAGGACGACGAGTTGATCCTCGGCGTCGGCAAGGTCGAGGACTTCACGTGGAAGGGCCTGCTCGACTTCTCGACGTGCACCGAATGCGGCCGCTGCCAGAGCCAGTGCCCCGCGTGGAATACCGACAAGCCGCTCTCCCCCAAGCTGCTGATGATGACCTTGCGCGAGCACGCCAACGCCAAGGCGCCCTATCTGACCGCAGCTGCCGAGCAGCGCGCGAACGTCCTGGAGCAGGATTCCGCGCTGGCCTCGCTGCTCGAGGTCCCACTCATCGGCGATACCGGATACGACATCACCGCGCCGCTGACGGCATACAACCCGCACGGGCCGGACGCGATCATCGACCAGGACGTGCTGTGGTCATGCACCACCTGTGGCGCGTGCGTCGAGCAATGCCCGGTCGACATCGAGCACGTCGATCACATCGTCGACATGCGCCGATACCAAACGCTCGTCGAGAGCGCCTTCCCCAATGAGCTCGCGGGGCTGTTCAAGAACCTGGAAGGCAAGGGCAACCCGTGGGGTATGGGGGCCCGCGCCCGCCTCGACTGGGCCAAGGACCTGCCCTTCGAGGTGCCGGTGGTCGGGACCGATATCGAGAACCTGGACGGTTACGACTATCTGTTCTGGGTCGGCTGTGCCGGGGCGTATGAGGACCGGGCCAAAAAGACGACCCGGGCCGTCGCCGAGCTGCTGCACCTCGCGGACGTGAAGTTCGCGGTCCTCGGGGACGGCGAGACCTGCACCGGCGACTCGGCACGCCGGGCGGGCAACGAGTTCCTCTTCCAAATGCTCGCCCAGCAGAATGTCGAGGTCCTCGGCGAGGCCGACGCGTCGCGCATCGTGGTGACCTGCGCGCACTGCTTCAACACGCTCAAGAACGAATACCCCCAGCTCGGCGGGTCGTATGAAGTGCTGCACCACACGCAATTGCTGAACCGGCTCGTGCGCGACAAGCGGCTGGTCCCGGTTGCTCGCCCGGCCGGGGAGCCCACCAAGTCGAGTGCCAAGGATGCCGCCTCGACCGCGAACACGGTGACCTATCACGACCCGTGCTATCTCGGGCGGCACAACCAGGTGTATGCCCCGCCGCGCGAGTTGATCGGCACCCTGCCGGGGGTCACGCTCAAGGAGATGCCGCGCCATGGCGAGCGGTCCTTCTGCTGCGGCGCCGGCGGCGCCCGGATGTGGATGGAGGAGAAGCTCGGCGAGCGGATCAATGTCAACCGCACCGACGAAGCCCTCGGCACGGGCGCGCAGCGAATCGCGGTCGGCTGCCCATTCTGTCGGGTCATGCTTTCCGATGGTCTGACGGCCCGTCAGTCCGAGGGCCGCTTCGAGCAGGTTGAGGTCGTCGATATCGCACAGATGTTGCTGGCGGCGGTGCGCACCGAAGGCTGAGCGCAACCTCGCGTCGGCGAGTGGCGTCCAGACACGTAATGCGCTCAGGCGAAGAGGGCGTCGACCTCGGCTGGCGTGACCTCTTCGATGCGGGCGTGTCGCCAGCGCGGGGCGTTGTCGCGATCGATCAGTTTGGCGCGCACGCCCTCGGCGAAGTCGCCGGCCGCCATCAGCCCGCGGGCCAGCGTAGTGTCCACGGCGAGCGTCGAGGCGAGATCTGGCTCCTCCGCTGCCCGGCGCACCCGCGCCAGCGTCGCGCAGACGGCCAGCGGTGAGCGCTCCCGCAGCATGGTGGCGCAGGCGCGGGCGGCGTCACACGAACTGGTCTCCAGGCGACCCACGATGGCGGCGGCGTCGTCCCCGGCGAAGCACTCGTCGATCCAGTCTCGCTGAGGGGCAAGACTTTCCGCGCTTCCTCCGGGCCCGAACAGTTCGTCGGCGAGACCGAGTGTGATCGCATCAGCGGCGGTGAAGGTGGCCCCGGTGAGGGCGGCATACGTCCCAAGCTCCCCCGGCGCGCGGGCGAAGAGCCGGGTGATTCCGACATCGGGGAACATACCGATGGCGGTCTCCGGCATCGCGAGGACGGCATCGAGGGCGACCAGGCGGTGCCGGACGTGGGCGCTCAGGCCGAGCCCGCCGCCCATGACATAGCCGGTCATCAGGGCAGTCACCGGCTTGGGGAAGGTCGCGAGCCGGAGGTCCAAGAGATACTCGCGCGCCCAAAAGTCGACGGCATCCGCGTGGTCACCGCGGACGATCGCGTCGCGCACCGCCTTGACATCGCCGCCCGCGCAGAAGGCGCGCTCGCCGGCGCCATCGAGCACCACGTCCTCGATGCCGTCGTCGCTCTCCCACTGGTCGAGTTGGAAAAGCAGGTCCTCGACCATCGTGCGGGTGAGCGCGTTGAGGGCCTTTGGCCGGTTGAGCCGGGCGTATGCCGTGGTCCCCACCCGGGCATAGAGCATCTCGTCCGTGCCCTGCGCGCTCGGCGAAAAGTCTTGCTCGGGAGGCGTTTTCACGTCAGGTCAGCCATCATCGCCGCGAGCCGGGCGCGCGAGGGGATCTCCAGCCGGCGATAGATCGTCGCGAGGTGGTTGTCGACGGTGCGCGGCGAGAGGTAGAGCCGGTCCGCGATCTCCTTGCTCGTCAGGCCCGCGCCCACGAGTTCGGCGACGGCGCGCTGGGCCCGCGTGAGGGCGGCCAACGGGGAGGCACCCGAGCCGCCGTCTTCGCTCCCCTCGAGTCGCACGGCGGCCGCCAAGCCGGTTGCCGAGACCTGGCCGCTGTCGAACCACGCGGGAGCCGGTCGGGGCGTCGGGCCAGGCATCTCCTCGACTCCGGGACGCGCGTGGGCGACGGCTCCGCGCCAGGAGCGCAACTGGGCCGCGAGCCAGGCGCACCTCCCGGCGTGATCGGGCCGCGCGTCGCGCAGGCACCAGGCAATGCCGTCGAAAGCGTCGGCAGCCGCGAGCGGAAGCGGGCAGGCGGCGGCATGCCGAGCCGCCGCGGCATATGTGCTGGACGCCTGCAACAGATCCCCTTGCGCGAGAAGGGCATCCGCGAGCACGATGCGCGCCTCCACGGCATCGCGCCCCAGCCGGGCGCTGTCGGCGAGGACGACGACATCGGCGGCGATGCCCGCCGCCCGGACGGCATCGCCACGTGCTGCGGCATCACGAGCCGATTGCAATTGGTAGCCGAGGCGCACGGCCCACGGCAGCTCCTCGGGCTCCGGCGTCATCACCGCCGCCTCGCCCGTGATCCGGCGGGCGAGCACATCGGCGAGCAGAGCAATGCGGTCCTCACCACGGCCGAGGGCATCCTGCCTGGCGGTCTTGGCCGCCGCGAGCGCCTCGACATCGCGGCCTTGGGCCCAGGCGATCTGCGCACTGAGGATCCGAGCGGCGATGCCCAGCCAGGCCTCCTCTCCGCTCGCACCTTCGATGATCGCGGGAAGCAGGGCGCCCGCCGCCTCGAGATTGCCCGAACTGACCTCAACATCCATCAGGGTCCGGTGCGCCTGGCGCAGGGCATAAGTGTCGGCGCCCTCAATCGTCATCAGCCGCTCGACCTCGCGGCGGGCGTCGTCGAGTTGGCCGGCGTCGAGGAACATCTCCGCGCGAATGGAGGCGGTGCGGGCCTGCTGCAAGCCGGCGAGATCGCTGGAGGCGATCGCGTGTTGCTCGGCGCGGTCCAGGAACCGCAGGCCCTCGAAGGTGCCGAGGACCTCCGAGGCGCAGATGCCGGCTCGCCGAGCGACCTGGGCGCCGACATCGGGCGGGCCATCGCCGCTGGCCAGGACGGTCTCCAGCAGCGCGAGGGCGTCCCGGGGGCGCATCGCCGAATAGAGCGGACCGAAGGCCCGGTTGGCCAGGTTGTAGGCATGATCGCGTCGCCCGGGATCGGCGGCTGCCGTGCGAATCGCCATCTGGACGGCGTCGAAGTCCGGCAACCAGGCGTCGCTGGCCGAGCCCTCATCCAGCGCCGGCAGGGCACTATCGGCCCACTGCACCAGGGCATCCGCCGCTGCGGCGGCGTCATCGGTGTCGAGAGAGAGATCGAGTGCGTGACGGCGGGCCGGCACGTGCATCCGCAGCCGTTCCTCGGAGCTGATCTCCAGGAGCGAATGTCGTTCCAACTGTGCTGCCGTGCCGATAGCCAGCGCGCGGGGTTGACCCGCGAGAGCAGCGAAGACATCGAAGCCGATCGCGAAATCCAGGGTCCCGAAGCGGCGGTATGCCCGTTGGGTCGCCTCATCGACCAGCGCATAGGACGCCTCGATCGCCGCCGCGAGCGAATCCGGGGCAGCGACCGCGGCCAACCCCACCTGAGCGGCCTGCGCCGCCATCTGCTCGATCACCAAGGGCAGGCCGCCACTCGCCTCCAGCAGCGAGCGCAGCAGATCACCGTCTCGCTCGAGGTCGACGAGAGGTCCGCCAGCACTGGCGAGGCGGCCGATGAAAAGCTCGGCCGCGGCCCCTTCGAGGGCCTGGTCCGGCGCCGGTAACGGGAGGGGCTCGACACGGATCACCCGCTCGACGGGGGAACCGGTCGGCATACTGCCGGTGCACAGGATGCGGGGCGTGGAGGTGGCGGCGATGACACCTTCGAGCAAATCGCGAACGGCGGGCGCGAGTTCGTCGGACGCACCGTCGATGACGGTGAGTCGGCCGGTCTCGTCCAGGGTGCGGATGAGGGTTTCCATGGGCTGGTCCCCCGGGGCCAGATCCGGGGCGAGAGCAGGCAGCCAGCGAGCGCACAAGCCCGCTGCGTCCGGGATTCCGCGCGCGTCCACCCAGGCCGCATCGGAGCCCGTCGCGAGGTGTCGGGCAATGAGCGACTTGCCGACTCCCGAAGGCCCAACCAAGGTGACCCAGCGACGTTCGTGCAGGCTGGAGCGCACGTGCGCGAGGACCTCGCGCCGTCCCAAGCAAGCAGGCAGCACGAGATTCAGGCTAGCCGACCGCGCACCGGCGCCTTCGGGGGCAACAACATGCTCCGCGAGTAGGCAACTTGAGTGAAATTACCGATGTGCGGGCCCGACAAGTGGACAAGAGTAAGAGTCAGTTGAAACGGCCGGGGCCCAGCCCGGAGAGCGAAGCTTTGGAGGGAGGAGCTTCGATCACCGCTTCAGCCAGACGGTTCCGGCGTGGGGGCGCTGGCCCGGCACCAAGGAGGCGAGCCGGCCTCGGGGGAGACTGGCTCGCCTCCTTTCTGCTGCCCGGCGAGTTTCTGCTGCCCGGCGAGGGATGAGGGGTCAGGCCAACCCGCTCAGCCCAATCCGTTGGCGCTGAGGAACTCCTTGGCGACCGTCGCCGGGTCCTGCTTGTCGATATCGGTCTTCTTCAGCAGATCCGACAAAGTCGCCGTGGTCAGCTTGGCGCTAACGGCATCCAGGGCCGCGACGACATCCGAGGTCGCGGCGCTCTTAGCGATCAGCGGCACGACATTCTGAGCGCCGAAGAGCCGCTTGTCGTCGGTGAGGGTCACAAAGCCATTGGCCGCGATCGCCGGATCGGTGGAGAAGATATTGGCAGCGTCAACCTGACCATTCTTCAGGGCGTTGACCAGGGCCGCCCCCTTAAGCGGACGGAAGCTCTTGAAGGTGATGCCATAGGTCTGTTGGAGGCCGGGGATGCCCTGCGGGCGGTCCTTGAACTCCGGTGGCGCACCGAGGGTGAGGTCCTTGGCGTGCGCGGCGAGGTCGCCGACGGTCTTCAGCGAATACTTCTGCGCCGTTTCGGTCGTGACATTGATGGAGTCGTTGTCCTCCGCCGCGGAGGCCGTCAGGACCTGGAGCGAAGCGGGCAGCAGGCCGACCAGGCCGTCATAGACCTTGGTGGGGTCGGTCTCGGCAAAGGACTTGTCGTAGTAGTAGGCCAGGGCGCCGGTGTATTCGGGGATCAGATTGATCGAGCCGTCGTCCAGGGCCTTGAGGTAAATCTCGCGTGAGCCGATATTGAGTTTGGTCGTGGCATTGACGCCTTTGGCCTGCAGGGCACCGGCATAGATCTCGGCCAACAGGACGCTCTCGGAGAAGTCGGCCGAGCCCACGACGATATTGGTCGCACCTGTCGTGCTCGACGTCGCGGAACTCGAGGTGGTCGAGCTGTTGAGGGGGTCGCTGCTACCGCCGCACGCGGTGAGTGCGAGAACGGAGGCCATCGACAGGCCCAGGGTGAGCGCGGCGCGGCGCGATCGGCTTCGGTGCATTCGGCATACTCCTTCGTCGGGCCAGCTCGGGGCTTTCCCCAGCCGGGTGAGAACGCTCGGTCTGCTCAGCGCTCGAAGGCCACATCGGTGCGGCCGGGAATGTCAACACCGTCGGCGCCCCGATACTTCCCCGTCAGGCCGGGGCTGACGACGGCGCGGGTCAGCGCGGCGAGGAGCAGATCGGCGGCCAGCGCTAGTCCTGCGACCAGCAGGGCGCCCCCCGCAGTCGCGGCATAGTCGCCCGTCGCCAGCCCGTCGATCAGGTAGCGCCCAAGGCCGCCGAGGCCGACATAGGCAGCGATGGTCGCGGTGGCGATGACCTGCAAGAGTGCGGCGCGCACGCCGGAGAGCAGCAGCGGGAGGGCGACCGGCAACTCGACCGAGCGCAGGACTTGGGCGGGTTGCATACCCATGCCTTTTGCCGCATCGCGAGCGGCCGGATCGACGGCTTCCACCCCGGCATACGCTCCCGCCAGCAGCGGCGGGATGGCCAGCAGCACCAGCACGATGATGCTCGGCGCGCTGAACGCCAGGTCTCCCGAGAGCTTCGGGCCAAGCCACAAAGACAGGGCGAACAGCAGCCCCAGCGTCGGGACGGCCCGAGCGGCATTGGCCGCGGTGATCAGCCAGCGGGCACGGCCGGAGTGACCGACATACAGACCGAGAGGTAGGGCGATCGCGGCGGCAAGCACCATCACGATCGCGGTGTAGCCGAGGTGCTCCGCCAGGCGGGTAGGTATGCCGTCGGCTCCGCTCCAATGCGCCGGATCGCGAAGCCAGGCCCAGATCGAGGTGATCATGCGGGGGCTCCCGCCGCGGCCGGCTTGGTGGAGGCCCGCCAGGGGGTCAGCAGGCGGGCGACCACCTGGATGACGATGTCGAAGAGCAGCGCCAGGGCGAGGCAGCCGATGATGCCTGCCCAGAGGGCGCCCGGGATGTCGCGGTTGTAGCCGTCGACGAGCAGATCGCCCAGTTGGCTCACCCCGATGATGGAGGCGACGCTGACGATGCTGACATTGCTGACCGCGGCCACGCGCAAACCGGCCGCGATAACGGGGATGGCCAACGGGAGTTGCACGCCCAGGAGCCGGCGCAGGCCGGTCAATCCCATGGCGAGCGCGGCGGCATCGACATCTTTCGGCACGGAGTCGAGGCCGTCGACAACAGTGCGCACGAGCAAGGCGATGGTGTAGATCGTCATCGCCGCCACGACATTGATCGGGTTGAGGATCTTGGTGCCGAGCAGCAGCGGCATGAGGATGAAAAGCGCCAGGCTGGGGATCGTATACAGCAGGCCGGTGCCCGCGAGGGCAACCGGCGCGAGCCGCCGATAACGGTGTGCCAGCCAGCCGAGGGGCAGGCTGACAACGAGCCCGAGCAGCAGGGGTATGCCGGCCAGCACCGCATGCCGCACGGCGAGGGAGCCGATCAGGCCCAGGTGGTCCTGGATCCAGGTCACGGGCTCTCGCCACCTGGGGAGTGTTGGATGCGCGGCTCGGCGGAGGGGTCGTCCTGCACTGCCGGCGCTCGATCTCGGCCGGTGCGTTGTTGCTCGATCACCTCGATGACCGCCGCGGCCGTGAGGGTGCCCGCGAGCTTGCCCTCGTCCGTGACGACGACGCCCCGCCCGCTCGGAGCGGACAAGGCGGAATCCAGCGCGGCCCGCAAGGTCCCGCCCTGGCGCGCGAGCGTGCCGCCCAAGGCGAGGCGTTCGGCGGTGACCTGGTCGCCGGGCGAGCCCACGGCATACCACCCCAGCGGGCGCTCATCATCGGTGACCAGGACCCATCCATCGATGGCGCGTTCTCGAGCGAGCTCAGCCGAATCCCCCACCGCCACAGTCGGTTCGGCGAGGGCGGGGAGGACACCGTCGACGAAGCTCAGGGCGCGATAGCCGCGGTCACGGCCCACGAAATCGGCGACGAAGTCGTCTGCCGGATGCGCGAGCAGTTCGCTCGGGGACGCCATCTGCGCGAGGTGACCGCCGACCCGCAGCACGGCCACCTGATCCCCGAGCGTGATGGCCTCGTCGATGTCATGGGTGACGAAGAGGATCGTCTTGCCGAGGTCGCGCTGCAGGCGCAGGAACTCGGCCTGCAGTTGAGTGCGGACCACCGGATCGACGGCCGAGAAGGGCTCGTCCATGAGCATGACCGGTGGGTCCGCGGCGAGCGCGCGGGCCACGCCGACGCGTTGCTGTTGACCTCCGGACAGCTGCGCGGGATAGCGCTTGGCCAGCGATTGCGGCAGACCAACCCGCTCCAGCAACTCGCGGGCGCGCGCATACGCAGTGCTCTTGTCCGTGCCGAGCAGCAGAGGAACGGTCGCGATATTGCGCTCGATCGTGTGGTGCGGGAACAGGCCGCCGTGCTGGATGACATAACCGATGCCGCGGCGCAGGGTCGCCGGATCCATTGACGCGGTGTCGCGGCCGTCGATCGAGATCGTGCCCGAGGTTGGCTCGATCATCCGGTTGACCATGCGCAATGAGGTCGTCTTGCCGCAGCCCGACGGCCCCACCAGAACGGTGATCTGGCCCGTTGGGGCTTCGAGGGTCAGCCCATCCACGGCGGTCGTGCCGCCTGGATAGGTCTTGGTCACTGCGTCGAACCGGATCACGTGCGGTCCTTCCCGAGAGTGGTTGACACGCTAATCCAGCAGTCCGACAACCTCCTCGATGGACAGCCGGTCAGTGTGATGGAGGTCACTATGTGGACGCCCATTTACATAGGTGCGAGTCGAGAGAAGAGTCTTCGTCGCGCGAGCAAAGGCATGGCCGCGGGGCCTGTTGCGCAGCGCCCAGGTGAAAAGGGGAAGCGAGCATGACAGCGAACGTCATGGTGGTGGTTGAACGGCAGTTCGACGTGCCACGTGATCGCGTTTTTCGAGCGTGGACCCTTCCTGAGGAGTTGCGACGTTGGCGCGGTAGCCCGGGTTGGCATGTGGAGTCCGAGACCGTAGCCGGCGACCTACAAATCGGTGGACGCCACACGCACGTCAAGGTGCGCGACAACGATCCTGGCACACGCGTGACCACCGACGGGGTGTACACGGAGTACTTCGAGCCGGATGTTTTCGTCAGTCGCGAGCGCATCACTGGCGACCCCGGTATCGACCCGAACACTCCCTTGGAATTGCGGGTGGAGTTCACGAAGTATGGCCGTGACGGCCGAGGAACATTACTCCGCATCATCCAAGGTCCCTACGACCCCGATGTGGCCGGGTGGCACGGCGAGGGCTGGGAAAAAGAACTCACCAGACTGCAGAACTACCTTGCCGGCACGGGCGAGTACGCGAACGGGGAGGACGCATCATGAGCACCCAAAGCGATATCACGCACACGACCATCGTGCGGCAAAAGCCGTTAATGGATATGCGGCAGATCCTCCTTATGAATTTTGGCTTCTTCGGAATCCAGTACAGCTTCGGCATGCAGCAGACTGCCATAAATCCGATCTTCCAGTTCCTGAATGCGAAACCGGAGGAGTTGCCGATTCTCAATCTGGCCGGCCCGATGACCGGTCTGCTCATTCAGCCCATGATCGGAGCATTGTCCGACCGCACGTGGAGCCCGAGGTGGGGTCGGCGCAAACCATTCTTCTTGATTGGTGCCCTGGGCTGCTCGTTCTGCCTATTTTTCTTCCCCTTCGTCAGCGCGCTGTGGATGGCGGTTTTGTTGCTCTGGCTGTTGGATGCGAGCAACAACACAGCCATGGAGCCCTACCGGGCGTTCATCGCCGACAAGTTGCCGCCAAGCCAGCTCGGCAAGGGCTTCCTGGCGCAGTCGTTCTTCACCGGCTTCGGCATCACCTTGGCCAACCTGTCGCTCTTCGTTTTCCAGAAGCTCATTGACGGCGCCACCGATGCAGGCATCCCGTACTGGGCGGTCGGCGCGTTCATGCTCGGCGCCGTGTGCTCCATCGGCTCCGTCTTGGTGTCTGTGCTGACGACGCCAGAGATCCCCCCGACGCCCGAAGAGCTCGCAGCCATCAAGGCGAGGAAAGAAGCAGGCGGCGGAGTCGGCGCGGCGATCAAAGAGATCTGGGAAGCCGTCGTTGAAATGCCGACCGAATTGCGCAAGCTGGCATTGGTCTATCTATTCCAGTGGTACGGGATGGTCTGCTACTGGCAGTTCGTCACCGCATCTATCGCCAAATCTGTCTGGCATACCACCGATTCTCAATCCGATGGCTTCGCCGAGGCAGGCGGTTGGACGGGCCTGGTCAATGGTTGGTACAACATCATCACATTCTCCGTAGCCTTCTCGTTGGTCGCTGTCGCACGCCGAAGGGGCGCCAAGATGGTGCACTCCGGGGCCCTATTACTCGCGGCCGTCGGCCTTGTAATCTTCCCCCACCTGACCAACAAATACACTCTCTTTATCCCCATCATCGGACTGGGGATCGCCTGGGCATCGATCATGGGCGTGCCTTACATCATGGCAGTTCGCATGATCCCCTCAACGCGTTACGGCGTGTACATGGGCATCATCAACATGATGATCGTCATCCCAATGCTTATTCAGTCGCTAACCTTCGGCAAGATATATTCTACGCTGCTCGGTGACAACCCGAATAACGCGATCACGGCGGCCGGAGTTCTCCTGGGCCTCGCTGCTCTCGCCATGCAATGGATCAAGGAACCGCCCATTGTGCGGGATGTCGACGAGGTCGGGGCCATGCCGATGGCCGGCGGCCACTAGAAGGGAGCGGATCATGACCATGAAGGACTACCGCACCATCGTCGTCGGAACAGATGGCTCAGCCCTCGCCGCACCAACTGTTGCTCGAGCCGCTTGGTTGGCGCACCGCGATGACGCCAATCTGGTGATCGTGTGTGCTTATGCGGCGCTTTCTCGTCGCGAGGACGCCCGCAACACGGCGGCTATCGGGGGCGATACGCGGGTCGGCCAAGTCCTGGGCCGGGCCGCTGCCGACGCGGCCCTGGCCGCGGCAAGCGAGGTCGCGCGCGCAGCAGGCGCTGTCGTGTCAGCCGCGCTACTCATCGACGGCGACCCATCAAGGGCGCTAGTGACTGTCGCCGAGGAGCGCTCGGCAGACCTCATCGTGCTCGGAGCCGTGCATGACCGCTCGCTGGCGGATCGCCTATTGGGCACAACGGCCGAGGAAGTGACCCGCAGGGCCAGATGCGATGTTCTCGTGGTGCGCCCGGCCGGCGGCGAGGCCGAGTTCGAGGTGCCAGAAAGCGACGACGGGCCGCAGACATAACCTGCGGGCCCTCGACGGCTCCCATTGGCTGTCGCGAGTAGTGGCCCAGGTCGGTTCGAGCGTGGACCAGCCGTGTGCCGGAGCTAGCGGGGGTGTCGGTCGAGGGATCTAGTCTTCGCGGTCATGACAAGTCTCCCAACCCAACAGCCCTTGCGGCGCGGCACCCGCGCCGGCCGGGGCGCGCTCGCGGCCGTGACGCTCGGCTCGGGGATGGCGTTGCTGGATGGCACGGTCGTCAATCTCGCGGTTCCGACAATCGGCCGAGAGTTGGGGGCTTCCCTCGCGCAGGTGCAGTGGGTGGTTAACGGCTATCTGTTGTCGCTGGCCGCGCTCATCCTGGTCAGCGGCGCGCTGGGCGACCGGGTCGGACGACGGCGGGTGTATGTCGTGGGCATCGCGCTCTTCGCGCTCGCCTCCCTCGCGTGCGCGGTGGCGCAGGATCCGACACAGTTGATCCTCGCGAGGGTGATCCAAGGGGTCGGGGGTGCCTTGCTGACACCGGGCGCGCTGGCAGTGATCCAGGCGAGTTTCGCCGCCGAGGATCGGGCCGCGGCGATCGGCACCTGGGCCGGGACCTCGGGCATCGCGACGGCCCTCGGGCCCTTCGTCGGGGGCTTCTTGCTGGATCACGGCGGGTGGCGCTGGATCTTCGCGATCAATCTGCCGATCGCGGCGGCCGTCATGTTGTTGGTCTGGCGTTTCGTGCCAGAGAGCCGAAATCCGCAGGCCAGCGGCGGGCTCGACGGGGTCGGTGCGGTGCTCACCGTGGCCGGTCTGGGTCTGCTGACCTGGGGATTGATCGGGGCGAGCGATGGACCGCTCGGTCGGACGGTCTTCGGCTGCTGCGGCGGGTTGGCCCTGCTGGCGGGGTTCACGGCATACGAACGGCGAGCACCACGTCCGCTCGTGCCCATGGACTTGTTCGGCTCGCGGGTCTTCTCCGCAGCGAATGGCATGACTTTCCTTGTGTATGGCGCGCTGGGTGCCGTGATGTTCTTCCTCGTCATCCAGTTGCAGGTCTCGTCAGGCTTCAGCCCGATGGCCTCGGGACTCGCCAGCCTGCCCGTGACGGCGGCCCTGTTCGCCCTCTCGTCTCGCGCGGCCGCGCTTGGGCAACGGATCGGGCCTCGCGTGCCCATGACGGTCGGGCCCCTGGTGTGCGCCGTTGGGGTGGCGCTGATGTCGGGGGTGGGTGCCGAGACGCGCTATTGGACCGGTGTCTTCCCGGGGATGGTGTTGTTTGCGTTGGGCCTCGCGGCGCTCGTCTCGCCCTTGACCGCCGCTGTGCTCGCCGCCGCGCCCGACCGGCTCGCCGGGACGGCGTCGGGCATCAACAATGCGGTCGCACGGGCCGGTTCCCTGATCGCCGTGGCCGCCCTGCCGCCGCTCGTCGGCCTAACCGGGGATGCGTATGCCGATCCCGCCGCCTTCACCGCCGGCTACCGTCCCGCGATGCTCGCCTGCGCGGCGCTGCTGGCCGGCGGCGGCATCGTCAGTTGGTTTGGGCTGGCGGGCACGCGGGGGCGTACCGGCAGGTAAGTCTGAGGTTTGGCCCCATATGTAGTGCCAAAGCTCAGACCTTAAATCTGCGACCGAAGTCGGGTCAGACCTCGCTGCGGTGGAAGTTCTTGAAGCTGCGTGAGGCGGTCGGGCCGCGCTGGCCTTGGTAATGCGATCCGTAGGCCGCGCTGCCATACGGATTCTCGGCCGGGCTGGAGAGGCGAATGAAGCAGAGCTGGCCGATCTTCATCCCCGGCCACAGCATGATCGGCAGGGTCGCGACATTGGACAGCTCGAGGGTGACGTGGCCACTGAATCCCGGGTCGACGAAGCCAGCCGTGGCGTGCGTGAGCAGCCCGAGCCGGCCGAGGGAGGACTTGCCCTCGACGCGAGCCGCGAGGTCATCGGGCAGGGTCACGGTCTCCAGCGTTGAGCCAAGGACGAACTCGCCCGGGTGCAGCACGAATCCTTCGGCCGGGTCGACCTCGACGAGGCGGGTCAACTCGGGCTGGTCCTGGGCCGGGTCGATGACGGGATATTTGTGGTTGTCGAACAGCCGGAAGTATTTGTCGAGCCGCACATCGACGCTGCTCGGCTGGATCATCGACGCATCCCACGGGTCGAGGACGACCCGTCCGTTGTCGATCTCGGCCCGGATGTCACGATCGGAGAGCAGCACGGGGGCAAACCTACCCATCGCGCGGCGGCAGCGCAGAGCCCGCCGGTCCGGCGGATGCCGGACCGGCGGGCTCGGGCGGGGCGGCCAGCTCGGGCTGGATAGCCGGGTTCGGACGCGGTGGCTGCGGTTAGTGCGCGCCCGGCTGCAGGCCGTTCTGGACGTCCTCGGGGACGATCCGCGTCGCCGCGATGACGACGCCCATCATCGCGATGCCAACGAGCAGCACCAGCAGGAACCCGCGACCGAAAGCGTCGGCCGGGCCTGCCGTCAGGTGACGCGCCGCGACCTCGAAGAAGAGCGTGCCCAAGGCGGCCGCGCCGATGGCGTTGGCGAGTTGCACGGTGGTATTGAACTGCCCGGACGCCGCCCCCGCGCGCTCGAGCGGAACCCGGGCCAACGCCACCGGCGCTGCAGAGGAAACGACGAAGCCGAAGCCGGCGCCGACGATGGCGAGACCTGGGACGAACGCCCAGACCGAGGTCATGGCGTCGGCACTGCGCACCACGAGTGCCAGCACGGCGAAGCCGAGGACCATGATCGCGGCGCCGAGCGCCAGGACCCGGCGCCCGAGACGCGCGAGCAGGACGGTCGCGCCCAGCCCAGCGGTCACGGTGCAGACGATGGCGAAGGGCAGGTTCACCAGGCCGGCCTTGAGCACCGACCATCCGAGACCGATCTGGAAATAGAGGGTCGAGGCGAGGAAGTAGCCGCCCGTCGTGACGAACATCGACGCAGCCACGAGCGAACCGCCGGTGAAGGCCCGCCCGGCATAAAGCGCGGTTGCCACGAGGGGTTCGTCACCGGTGCGCTCGTGGCGGCGCTGGGCGGCGACGAAGAATCCGAGAACGACCAGGCCAGCGAGCATGGCGGCATACGTCCAGATCGGCCAGCCCAACTCGTGGCCCATCGTCAGCGGATAAAGGATCGCGAACAGGCCGCCGGAGAGCACGGCGACGCCGCGCAGGTCGATGCGGGCCGGGCGCTCGGCGCGCGATTCGGGGATGAAGCGCACAGCGGCAGCGATCGCGATCAGGCCAACGGGCACGTTGACGAGGAAGACCGCGCGCCAGCCGGGACCCTCGGTCAGGACGGCGCCGATGATCGGGCCGAGGACGGCAGCGATCCCGGCAAGCCCAGAAAACAAGCCCAGGGCCAGGCCGCGCTCGTGGGGGGCATACATCACTTGGATGCTGGTCAGCACCTGAGGAACCATGGCGGCCGCGGCCAACCCTTGCAGGACGCGGAAGGCGACGAGTGCGCCGATGCTTGGGGCGAATCCGCAGGCGGCGGAGGCGATGGTGAAGCCGATCAGGCCGAGGACAAACACGCGTTTGCGGCCGAAGCGGTCACCGAGGCGCGCACCGGTGATGAGGGCGATACCGAACGCCAGCGGGTATGCCGCGACCACCCACTGCAGCATCGAGGCGCTGGCCCCGAGGGCCGCCTCGATGGTCGGGAGAGCAACATTGACGATGGTCAGGTCGAGCAACTCCATCGTGACGGAGAGCAGCAGGCTGACCAAGGCCAGCGTGCGGGCCCGGCCAGCGACGGGTTGGGGCGAAGGGTGCACGTCGAGCACCTCTGGGGCGTCGGTGCGGGATGGAACAAGCGTGGTGGACATGCGGATCTGCCTTTCGAGTCGTTCCGGTCGATGTCGTGCACCAACGACGCTATTCAGACTTCCGGTCACTTTTTGACCTGATTCCGATTCATACTGAGGGACATGGCGAACACGTCCTCGCGGACCCTTCGGCTGCTCACGTTGTTGCAGTCGCACCGCTTTTGGCCGGGGCCGGAGTTGGCCGATCGGTTGGAGGTTTCAGAGCGCACCCTGCGCCGAGATGTCGAGCGGCTGCGCGACCTGGGCTATCCCGTCTCGTCCAGCCGCGGGACCGAGGGCGGCTACCAACTGGGCAGCGGTGGCTCGCTCCCGCCGCTGGTGATCGAGGAAGAGGAGGCGATTGCGATGGTCGTGGCCCTCGGTGCGGCCGCCAGTTCGGCGTCGGGCGCGCTCGCGGACTCGACCCTCTCCGCGCTCGGCAAAGTCGTGCAGGTCTTGCCGCCGCGCGTGCGCCGCCGGGCCGAGGCGCTGCGCGCAGTCACCGTCGACTCGCCATTAGGCCAGTCTCCGGAGATCGATGCATCCGTGCTTGCCGTTGTCGCGCAAGCGATTCGGGACTCAGAGCGACTGCGCTTCACGTATGTCGCCCGGTCCGGCGACGGTGCCGACGCGCAGGTCATCCGCCATGTGGAGCCGGCCAAACTCGTGACCGTCGGGCGCCGTTGGTACCTCGTCGCCCACGACCTGGACCGGGCCGATTGGCGCTCCTTCCGCCTCGATCGGCTTCGCGAACCGGAGGGCACCCGGGCACGCTTCCGGCAACGCGAAATCCCCGGGGGTGACGCGGCGGCATACGTCCGCGCGGGGTTGAAGCAGGCCGGCCGCGAGGAGGATCGCGTCCGCGCGCTCGTGCATCTCGCCGCGGCCGATGCGCAGGCACTCATCGGCCGCTGGGCGAGCGTGACGCCGCTGGACGCCGGCACGTGCGAGGTGGAATTGGTGGCCCGCGATGCCGCCTGGGTGCTCGTCGCTCTGGGCAAACTCGATGCCCATTTCACCATCGAGGTGGCCTCCCCGGCGATGCTCGAGACCCTGCGCTCGTGGACCGGCCGGATGGCGCTGGCCCTGCCCTGACACCCTGCCGGGTCGGCCGCGAGACTGGGTTAGACTTCCCGGGCCCGCTGGTTCGCCCCCGGGCGCGCCGGTGTAGCTCAATGGTAGAGCGCCAGCTTCCCAAGCTGGACACGCGGGTTCGATTCCCGTCACCGGCTCTCGCTATTTCTCTCCGGATGCCGGAAACCTGAGGTTCACCCCACTTTCTAGGCCACCCGAAGCGCACATTTCCCACCCGAAGTTGCCCGCCTGACCGCCGGGCCACCCAGCCCAAGACCGTCTGGCCGCAGGGCCAATGTCACAGGCGCCGCACAGCCGGGGCAAGGGTGGCCCGTAGACACCAGGGGTGCCATGGGGCTATGACAAAGACACTCGACCGGCGATCGATGCTGCGCTGGGGTGCCGGAGCTGCGGTGGTCGTCGGTTTGGCCGCATGCTCATCCGGCGCCGACACCAGCACCGCATCCGGCGCGGCCGCGTCCGCGGAGCCGGCCGCCCAGAGCACCGCCACCGGCGTCTTCGACTCGACCCGGCTGCATACTCTCGATATCTCGCTGTCCGACAGTGACTTTCAGTCGATCCTTGCGGCCTATCAAAGCGACCGCTCCAAGGACTGGGTCGAGGCGGGCGTGACGATCGACGGGACGACATACGAGCGCTGCGGGGTGCGCCTGAAGGGCAATTCCACGATCTGGCGGGTGGCGACGGGATCGAGCGCATCCGCATACCCATGGCTCGTGCGGTTAGACAAGTATGTCGATGGTCAGGCGCACGGCGACGTCACGGAAATCGTTGTGCGGCTGAACAATTCGGCCTCCGCTCTCAACGAGGCGATGTCACTCGACTTGATGGCGAAGGCGGGTATGCCGTCGCAGCCCTGGTCGTATGCCGCGGTCTCGGTCGCCGGGGCGACCCCGGTGCTGCGGCTGATCATGGAGCAACCGTCCGACCCCTGGGTGGCGCGGACGTTCGACACCGAGGGCATTCTCTATAAGGCCGAGGCCCAGTCGAACTACGACTATCTCGGCGACGACGCGGCGGCATATGACGACCGCTTCGACGTCGAGGCGGGCGAGGACGATCTCACGCCGCTGATCGCTTTCCTGAAGTGGGTCAACGACATTGACGACGCGGGCTTCGCCTCGGGCCTTGGCGAGCACGTCGAGGTCGACGCCCTTGCGACCTATCTCGCCTTCGAGGATCTGATCGGCAATTACGACGCGATCGACGGGCCGGGCAACAACTCCTATCTGTGGTGGGCCGCGCCGACGAGGCGTATGAGAGTCGTCGGCTGGGACCACAATCTGACCTTCGGTGTCACCAACCGACCCGGTGGCCAGCAAGGCGGCGGCGCTCCGGGCGGCGGGATGGCACCCGGCGGCGCGAACCGCGGCAACCAGAGCGGCAATGTGCTCTCCCGCCGCTTTGAAGCCAACGCGGACTTTGCGGCGCGGAAAACCACTGCCGCGCAACGGCTTCGGCAAGAGCTCTTGGCGAGTGGCTATGCCGCCGAGCGGCTGAACACCATCGCCGCCATGCTCACGGACGTCGCCGGCCACAACATCGGCGCCGACACCATCGCCTCCGACAAGGCCGCCATCGCTGCCTTCCTCGGCTAGGACCGTGCCTCACGCATCGAGTCGCCAGGGTGTTCGCCGCTATGCCAAAAGGTGTGCCCAGGCCGGGAGGTAACCGTGGAGCGAGTGGTCCGCGCCGGGCATTGGCATAGTGGCGGTTCCGCCGTCACCAGGGGTGGGGCGCGTAGTCCTTGAGGAAGCAGCCGTAGATGTCCTCGCCCGCCTCGCCGCGCACGATCGGGTCGTAGACACGGGCGGCGCCGTCGACCAGGTCGAGCGGGGCGTGCCACCCCTCGGCGGCGATGCGCAGCTTCTCGCGGTGCGGGCGCTCGTCGGTGATCCAGCCGGTATCGACGGCGCTCATCAGGATCCGATCGGTCTCGAACATTTCCTTGGCCGAGGTGCGCGTGAGCATGTTCAGCGCCGCCTTGGCCATGTTCGTATGCGGATGCCCCGGCCCCTTGTAGCGGCGCGAGAACTGCCCCTCCATGGCCGAGACGTTCACGACATAGGCCCGGCGGGCACCAGCCTGAACCGCAGCCCGCATCGCCGGCCGCAGCCGAGAGACGAGGAGGAAGGGCGCGACGGAATTGCAGAGTTGCACCTCCAGCAATTCCAGGGGATCGACATCCTGCACCTTCTGGGTCCACGAGTTCACGAGGACGTCATCGGGCAACAGCCCGCCCGCGTCAATCGCCGTCCCCGCCAGATGCCGCTCCATGCTCGCCGAACCGGCTTGCAGCGCAAGCGAAGTCAGCGAGGCCGCCGACGCCATGGCCGCTCCCCCGCCGTCCGGGTGAGTGTGTGCGTGCTCGGCCATGACTCCGACGAGCGCGGCCGGGTGGGCTTCCGAGATCCGGTCGAAGGCCATGAGGCGAGGCAACGGCATACCCGCAGGCAGGGGCTCAGCCTCCCCGGCGACGAGGTGCGCATAGGCACCCGGCGTGCGCCGCACGGTCTGGCAGGCGTTGTTGATGAGGATGTCCAGCGGTCCGCGGGCGGCGACCTCGTCGGCGAGCGCGACGACCTGGGTCGCATCGCGCAGGTCGATACCGACGACCGTCAGCCGGTTAAGCCACTCGGGCGAGTCGGCCAGGGCCGCGAAGCGCCGCGCCGCATCGCGGGGAAAGCGTGTCGTGATCGTCAGGTCGGCGCCATCGCGCAGCAGCATCAGCGCGATATACATGCCGATCTTGGCGCGCCCGCCCGTCAGTAGCGCCCGCTTCCCGCGCAGGTCGGTGTGCTGGTCGCGTTTGCCGTGACTGAAGGCGGCGCAGCGGGGGCAGAGCCAGTGATAGAAGGCGTCGACGAGCGTGTACTTCTCGTGGCAGATATAGCAGCCGCGCGCGGTGGTAAGTTCCCCGGCATATGGCGAATCCCCGTGCGCTGCAAGGGGTATGCCGCGGGTCTCGTCATCGATACGCTCTGGTGAGCCGGTGGCGGTCGAGGCGATGATCCGCTGGTCGTGTTCGCGCCCTGGGGCCATCGCCGCCTCGCGCGCCTCGCGCCGCCGGGCCTTGCGGATACGGCTGGTCATCACCCCGGCCGCGCGCTTGATGATCTGGATGTCCGGGTCGTCGGGCGCGAGTTCGTGCAGCATCCCGAGCGTCGCAAGGGTGGTCGCCAGGTCGGCCGGGTCGAGCCGGGGGTATGCCGCCCGCTCGCCCCCGTCGGCCCCCGGCTCATTCACCGGGCGATGGTAGCCGAGGCGTAGTGGAACGATTGGGCTCTGGCTCGCGTCGAAGCACGATGAGGATCTCGCTGCTCGCCGTCGCCGCCACCGCCCTGCTCCTGACCGCCTGCGGCAGCGAGGTTGCTGGCCCAGGCGGCGCCTCATCGAGCGTCAACGGCGGGAACACGGCCCCGACCGCCGACTCGACCCCATCGGCAGACGGCGAGACCGGAACCAGCCCCGGAAATCCCGGGGCACTCTTCGCCAGTGCAACGGTTTTGGAGGCGCCCGGCAAGGGCCCGCAGCTGTGCCTCGGCGGCATCGCTACCTCCCTCCCTCCACAGTGCGGTGGGCCCCTGATCACCAACTGGGAGTGGGCCAAGGCGCCGTCGCCCGAGGAGGCGGCAGGTGTGCGGTGGGGTAGCTATGTCGTCGTCGGGAACTACGACGCCGAGGCGAACACTTTCGAGTTGACCCGCGACCCGGTCACGCCCGAGGCCTATACCGGGCCCAAACCGAGTGCGCCAGAAGACCCCAGTTTCACGACACCCTGCCCCGTGCCCGACGGCGGCTGGCAGGTCGTCGACCCGGCCAAGACGACCCAGGCGGCGCAGGACGCCATGCTGGAGGCGGCCACCCGACTGCCCGGTTATGCCGGGGCGTGGCTTGACCAGTCGATCAACCCGGCCGACCCGGAGAAGCAGCCGGAGGCGATGAACGACCCGGTCAAGATGATCATCAATGTGCGGGTGACCCACGACGCCGCGGCGGCGGAACAGGAGCTCCGAAAGCTCTGGGGCGGCATGCTGTGCGTCAGTCAGGGCGGCAAACCCGAGGCGGACCTGCTGCGCATCCAGAAGGAGGTCAGCACCAACAAGACCGTGCTCACCTCCTCGGCAAATGGCCCGGAGGGATTCGTCGACGTCGAGGTGATCTACGACGACGGGACGCTCCAGCGCGAGCTCGACACAACATACGGCCCCGGCACGGTGCGCGTGCACAGCCGACTGCAGCCTTATCCGGGTTGAAGCATCTCCCACATTGTCGCGACGTGACGCGCGTCGGTCCCACAGCAGCCGCCGACCAGCCGCAGGTTCGGCAGCAGGTCAATCAGGCCGACCACCTCGCGTGCCAGGCTCCCGATATCGCCTTCATCCAGCGCCTCTGACTCGTCGAGTTCGGCGTGCGAGAGCTGGGAGGCGTTGACGCGCACGCCCTCGATGCGCCCGAGCCACGAGGCTTCCGCGGACAGCCCGGCGGCGATGTGGCGAGGATGGGCGCAGTTGACGAGATAGGAGTCCGGAGGCGCGTCCTCGTCCACCCGGGCGATGGCGTCGCCGAGCGTCATACCGCTGGGCAGCCGTCCATCGGTCTCGACGGTGAAGCCCACCGCGACGGGCACTCCCACCTCGCGCGCCGCACGCGTGATCCCCACGGCCTCGCCCACCTCGGTCAGGGTGTATGCCGTGACCTGCTGCGCCCCGCCGTTCACCAGGGCGGCGACTTGGGGTGCGTGATAGCGATGCGCCGCAATGGGATCCACCGGACCGTCGCTGACATAACCGTCTCCGCGAGGGCCGATCATTCCCACCAAGGTGACCGGAACGGCATACTCATCGGCCAAGGCGGACAGGAAGGACATGGCGTCAGCGTTCACGCGGGCGAGGGCGGGCGCGTCATACCCCAGCCGGGCTCCCCAGTCGGGATTGGCCCGCCAGGTGGGGCTCTCTAAGGACAAGGCGAGCTGGTGCCTGGCCGCGATCTCGGCGAAGGCGGCGTAATAGTCGCGCAACGCCTGGCGGCCGGGGGCACTGTCCAGTAGCGGGAAGGCGGCGAACTCCGGCAGGTCGATGCCTCGATGAAAGATCAGATCAGTCTCCATGCCGGCGTCGGTCACGACAGTGGGCTGCACGATTGCCTCCCCTTCTGGCGGCGCACCTGGCCTGCCTCACGTGAGCAGAGGGGAAAATCGGCGAACTGATACGGGATGTGGGACGCCATGTCCCGCAACGGCAACGTGTCTCGGGTCACGGAATGCGCTCGAAATCGGTCAATCGCTTGCGCCCCACCGGGACCTCTTGCACACTACCGTCGGAAGGTAAGCAAGCGCTTAGTCAGCACGCCGTCGGACAAAGGGGACGACCATGGGTCACTACAAGGCCAACCTGCGCGACATCGAGTTCAACCTCTTTGAGGTCTTCGGTCGAGGCGAGGTGCTCGGGCACGGTCCGTATGCGGACATCGACGCCGACACGGCGCGCGAGATGCTGAAGGAGGTCGCCCGCCTCGCGGAGAACGAGCTTGCCGCCTCCTTCGTCGAGTCCGACCGCACCCCGCCGGTCTTCGACCCCTCGACCAACTCGGTCACGATGCCGCCCGCCTTCGCCAAGAGCTATCAGGCCTACCAGGACTCCGGTTTCTGGAATGTGGACGTGCCCGGCGAGTTGGACGGAACGGTCGCCCCGCCGTCGATGAAGTGGGCGATGAACGAGATGGTGCTTGGTGCCAACCCGGCCATCGCGATGTTCGCCGCGTCCTACGCCTTTGCGAAGTTGCTGTACGTCCTCGGCACGCCGGAGCAGCAGAAGCTCGCGAAGTGGATCGTCGAAAAGGGCTGGCACTGCACGATGGTGCTGACCGAGCCCGACGCGGGCTCCGATGTCGGCGCCGGCCGCACCAAGGCCGTTGAGGCGCAGGACGGCACCTGGCATGTCTCGGGCGTGAAGCGCTTCATCACCAGCGCCGAGTCCGACATGGTCGACAATGTCATCCACTTCGTCCTCGCCCGCCCGGAGGGCGCCGGCCCAGGCACCAAGGGCCTCTCGCTCTTCATCGTCCCGAAGTTCCATGTCGACCTCGAGACCGGTGAACTCGGCGAGCGCAATGGCGCCTATGTCACCAATGTCGAGCACAAGATGGGCTTGAAGGTCTCGACGACGTGTGAGGTTACCTTCGGCGACCAGCACCCGGCGATCGGCACCCTCTTCGGCGATGTCCACGACGGCATCGCGCAGATGTTCCGCGTCATCGAGCACGCACGAATGCTGGTGGGCACCAAGGCCATTGCCACGCTCTCGACGGGCTACCTCAACGCACTGGAATACGCCAAGAACCGCGTCCAGGGCGCCGACCTGACCCAGATGGCGGACAAGGCCGCTCCCCGCGTGACGATCACGCACCACCCGGATGTGCGCCGATCGTTGATGCTGCAGAAGGCGTATGCCGAGGGCCTGCGCGCGCTCGTGCTCTACACCGCGTGCCAGCAAGATGTCGTCGACCAGGCGCAGTTGGAGACCGGCTCGGAACAGTTGGAGAAGGACAGCCCGGCCGACCTCGCGTCGCGCGTCAACGACCTACTGCTGCCGATCGTCAAGGGCCTCGGCTCCGAGCGCGCGTGGGTGCTGCTCGGCACCGAATCGCTGCAGACCTTCGGTGGCTCCGGCTTCCTGCAGGAGTACCCCGTGGAGCAGTACGTCCGCGACGCCAAGATCGACACCCTGTATGAAGGCACGACCGCGATCCAGGGCCTGGACTTCTTCTTCCGCAAGATCATCCGCGACAAGGCGCAGGCCCTGTCCGTGGTCTCGATGCAGATCCAGGAGTTCGCCAAGGACCTCGGCCAGCAAGGCGGCACACTCGACAAGGACCGCGAACTGCTCGCCAAGGGCGTCGAGGATGTGCAGGGCATCGTCACGGCGATGGTCGGCCAGCTGATGTCCGCCGACCCGCGCACCGGCGGCGATGTCGCCAATGTCTACAAGGTCGGGCAGAACACCTCCCGCATCCTGCTCGCCGCAGGCGACCTGATCGTCGGCTGGCTGCTGCTGCGCCAGGCCGCGATCGCTCAGGACAAGCTCGATGCCGGCGCCGACGGGGCCGACAAGGACTTCTACACCGGCAAGGTCGCCGCCGCGCAGTTCTATGCCCGCAATGTCCTGCCCAAGCTCGCCGCCGAGCGCGCGATCGCCGAGGCCATGGACAACTCCCTGATGGACGTCCCCGAGGCCGCGTTCTGACGACCAAGCCTGAGCGGGCCCATGTAGGTTTCCCGCCCAGTGCCGAGAACCCTTTGTTCGTGTCAGATTCTTTCCGGCACAAACAAAGGGTTCCGGCATCGGGCGGGAAACCTTCAGCCTCAGCGCGCCGTTTCAGCAGCAGGGAACCGCGGCATATGACGTGGCCGGGAGGCAGACGTCGGCGGGCGGGTGGCGGCGCGCCGCTCGAGGCGGAGGCTGATCAGCGCCAGCGCCAGGCCGGCGAGCGCGAGGACTACCCCGACGAGGGCGGGCGCGCGGTAGCCCAAGCCGGCCGAGATGACCTGGCCGCCGAGGACGGCGCCGAGGGTGTTGCCGACATTGAAGGCCGAGTGGTTCATCGAGGCACCGAGCAGCGGGGCGTCGCCGGAAGCGGCGATGAGGCGCGCCTGGACGGCGGGGCCGACATACATCGCGGCGAATCCGACGGCGAAGGCAGCCGCGAACAGGCCCATGGCGCTGCCCGTCAGAGCCGCAAAGGCGAGCATGGAGAGGGCAAGACCGACGAGGCCGGTGAGCAGGGCGCGCTCCCCGTTGCGGTCGGCGGCGCGGCCGCCGAGGAGGTTGCCGAGCGTCATCCCGAGGCCGGTCGCCGCGAGCACGGCGGGGACAGCGGCGTCTGCGAGGCCCGTGACCCGCGTGGTGACATCGGCGAGGTAGGCGTAGACCGCGAAGAAGCCGCCGAAGCCGATCGCGCCGATCCCCATGACGAGCCAGACCTGGCCATTGCCGAAGGCCGAGAGTTCGCGGCGAGCGTTGGCGGTGGGGTCGCCGGGCAGTGTTGGGAGGCTGTGCATGGCGAGCACGAGAGCCAGCACGAAGATCGCCCCGGCCAGCAGGTATGCCGCCCGCCAGCCCTGTGCCTGCCCCAGCCAGGTCATCGCCGGGACACCGATCACGTTGGCGATCGTCAGTCCGCTCATGGCGACCGCGATGCCCTTGCCCTGGTTGCCGGGGCCGAGGATGCGGCCCGCGACGAGCGCGGCGAGCCCGAGGTATGCCCCGTGCGGCAGCCCGGCGACGAAGCGCGCCGCAAGCACCGACTCGAAGGTCGGGGCCAGCGCGGAGGCGAAGGTGCCGATGGCCAGCGCGAGGAGAAGACCCACGGTCAGGCGCGAACGGGACGCCCGGGCCGCGGCGACGGCAATCACGGGCGCGCCCACGACGACGCCAAGCGCGTAAGCACCAATCAGCCACCTGGCGCGGGCGGTGGCCGCCTGCGGATCGGCAGCGAAAAGATCCCCGAGCAAGCCCTGCGAGATCTGCGGCAGCAGACGCATCGAGACGAACTCCGAGGCGCCCACGCCGAATCCGCCCAACGCCAAAGCTCCCAGAGCCACGAAGGCACGGGCCGACCGGGTGCTGCCCGGCCCGGCCGATCTCGTCGCGACCGGGGCAGCAGTCATGCTGTTGGAATCGTTCTACGGGATTCCCTCGCCAAATTAGGCGACCGCTAAGGCCCACTGGGCGGTCAATCTCTGTCTAACCTTGCGCCGACGAATTACCCCTGCCTTCAGGAGTTATCTCATGTATGTCGGCCTCGGAATCTTCCTCCTCGTCGTCGGCGCCATCTTGTCCTTCGCCGTGCGCGACAGCATCAGCGCCGTCGACCTGACGATGATCGGCTACATCATGATGGCGGGCGGCGCCCTGGCCGTGCTGCTCTCGCTGGTCATGGGCAACCGCGGCACTTCCGCGGGCGGCTACTCCTCGACCCGGGTCACCCGCACCGACCCCAACACTGGCACCCAGGTCGACGAAACCCGCGTCGACGGCCTCTGACCGTTCCTCAACGGAACACGCGCAAGCTCAGAGGCGCCGGTCGGCCAACACCGGGAAGTTCGCGCGCCACTGCCCAATCTCGCCGAGGTCGATGTCGACGCTGAGCACCTCCTGCGCTGGCCCGGCTTCGGCGAGCACCTCGCCCTTGGCCGAGATCACGGCGGACGCGCCGCCCATCTGATAGCCACCGTGGGTGCCTGCGGTATTGCAGGTGATCACCACGCATTGGTTCTCGATGGCGCGCGCCCGCGCGAGCACTCGCCAGTGTTCGACCCGCGGCATCGGCCAGGCGGCCGGAATCAGAAAGACGTCCGCGCCCGCGTCGACCTGGCGCCGGTAGAGCTCGGGGAAGCGCAGGTCGTAGCAGGTGGAGAGCGCCGCCGTGTGCCCGGTCGTGGGCAAGCCCACGGTGACAATCTGGTCCCCCGCCTCCATGAGCTTCGGCTCACCCGCGCCGAAACCGAAACGGTGGATCTTGCGATAGACCGCGACGAGCTCGCCCGTCGGCGAGGCCACGAGCGAGGTGTTGCACAGCGTGCGCCCCTCGACGCCCGGCTCCGTCAGGCGCTCGACGATCGAGCCGCAATGCACCAGCGCCTCGATCTCGGTAGCAGCCGCGGACAAGGCGGCAATAGTCGGGCCGTCGAGCGGCTCGGCGCTCGCCTCCCAGCGTGAATAGTCGAAACCCGTTGGGCCCCACAGCTCCGGGAGGATGACAAGGTCGTGTCCGCGCTGAGCGCGCACCAGGTCCGCCGCCCGCTCGCGCCGCGTGGCGAGGGGCTCGGCATCGTCATACGCGAGCTGGATGACGGCGACCTTCATGGGCTCCTCCTGGGGCGATCCGGATCGGTCACTGCCCGCGATCGCGGGCGGCGAGGCGGGCAAGGCGTTCGTTGTATGCCGTCAGCTCGGCATCGTGGTCGCGCTCGGCCTGCCGGTCGAGCCGCTCAGTCTCCCGGCGATCCTGCCGCAGCCACTGGACGGTCACCATCAAAGCAAGGGCCAACGTCGGCGCCTCGCCGACACCCCAGGCGATCGCGCCGCCCTTCTGCTGGTCGGCGAGCGGGTCCGGCAACCACGGCAAGCCGAGCTGGGTATAGAACTCCGGCGCGAGCAGCGTGTGGCTGCCGGTGATGATGACCCCGAGGAAGGCGTGGAAGGAGATCGTCGCGAACAGGATCACGAGCAGGATCAGCGGTGGCCACTTGCGCGGGCCGGGGTCGGTGCCCACGAGTACCCAGGTGAACAGATAGCCCGAGAGCAAGAAGTGCACCGTCATGAGGATGTGGCCGGTGTGGGTGGCGAGCGCGTAATAGAAGAGCGGTGTGAAGTAGAAGGTCGCCAGGCTGAAGAAGAAGATGACCGCAGCGACGACCGGATTGGCGACGACCTGTAGATAGCGCGAGTGCACCAGCGCGAGCAAGAACTCGCGCGGCCCCAGCGTCTTGTCTCGGCGGGCGGGCAGCGCGCGCAGCGCCAGTGTGATCGGCGCTGCCGGAACGAGCAGCAGCGGGACGAGCATGGCGATCGTCATATGCATGATCATGTGCCAGGAGAACAGGATTCGGCCGTAGACCCCCGGCGCACCACACATCGAATAGACGAAGACCGCCCAGCCAAGCACCCAGCAGATCAGCTGCCACACCGGCCAGCGGTCGCCGCGGCGGTGCAGGCGTACGACCCAGCGGACATAGACGAAGACCGCGACGGCCGCGACCGCGAGCCAAAGCCAGTCCGTATGCCAGGTGGTCAGCCACGCGTCCGGCCCAGGCGGTCCCGGATCGGGATAGCCGGTCAGTTTGTAGACGGTCGTCGGGTCGGGTGAGAGGCGTTCGGCGGCCGGCGGCGGGGTGCGCGAGAGCGCTACCGCGGCGCCCATTGCGACCCCCATGAGCACGAGTTCACCGAAGGCCAGCCGGGCGAAGGCCCCGCTGTCGTGAGAGTCGGCGTCGAGGCGATCCAGCATCCGGCGGCGGTGTTGCCAGCCGGCGAGTCCGAGGAGGACGAGTGCACCAGCTTTGATGAGCAGCAGGGCGCCGTACGCGCTGGCCAGCTCGCCGGGACTTGAGAGGCCGAACCACGCAATGAGCACCCCGCTCGCGGCGAGGGCGGCATAACACCACCCGGCGACCGTGGAGAAGCGCGTCGCCGTCACCCCGAGATGCGGTTGGAGTTGGCGGCGCAGGACGATCAGCGCGAGCAGCCCGCCGACCCAGGTTGTGACGGCGATCAGGTGCACGGCCAGGCCGTTGATGGCACTCATGTGATCGCGGCTGACCGACGCATGGCCGGCGAGCGCTTGCGGCAGGAGGGCCAGCCAGCCCAGCATGACCGACCAGGCCAGGCCTGTGCGCCCACGCGGGGCGCTGCAGATCACGACAATGATCCCGACCAGGAAGGCACTGATGATGCCCATCCGGGTCAGGCCCAACTCCCAGGACAGCCCGAAGAATTGGGACCAGAAGCGCGGCTGATTGGGCGTCAGTCCACTGACGTCGGCGAAGTCCGCGACCACGCTGCCCAGCAGCCCGACCAGCCAGAGCGTGCCCGACGCCGCCGCGAGCCGACTCGCCGTGGCGCGCCGGTGCGTCCGGGTGGTTTCCGGTGCGAGGAAGGCCCCGACCAGGGCGAATCCGATCGTCATAGCCGCCCCGACATCGCGCAGAATGCGGGTGACGATCACGCTCCACCGCATGACCGCGCCCGGGTCGCCCACGGCATACGCGACCACCGCCCCGGACAGCCCGGCACCCACCACGCCGACAACGAGCGCCGGCAGCAGGACCGCGAGGCTGACTCGGCGGTCGAGGGTGGGCGGAGCGGGCGTCATACAACCCAGCCTAAGGAGGTGCACCGACAGCGCCGAATTGCCGGGCTGTCAGTGGCCGGCGAGAGGATGCGGCAAGATAGTGACTTCGCGCCTGCGCCCGAAACGATTCGATACGGATTGATGAGCAAGGACTTCCAGCACCTCTCCCCGGCCTTCCCGGGACGTGCGCCATGGGGCACCGCCTCCAGTCTGCGCGCGTGGCAGGCGGCGGCCTTGGAGCAGTACCTCCGGGAGGCCCCGCAGGACTTCCTGGCCGTCGCGACGCCCGGCGCCGGCAAGACGACTTTCGCCCTGCGGGTCGCCCGCGAATTGCTCGACGCGCGGGTCATCAACAAGATCACGATCGTCGCCCCGACCGAGCACCTGAAGGTGCAGTGGGCCGATGCTGCGCACCGTGCCGGCATCAATATCGACCCGGGCCTGGGCGGTTCGCGTCGCGGCCGCTCGAAGCAGTATGTCGGGACGGCCGTGACCTATGCCGGCGTCGCCGCGCGCCCCTTCCACTATCGCGCGGTCACCGAGAACTCCAATTCCCTCGTCATCCTCGACGAGATCCACCATGCCGGCGATGCGCGGACCTGGGGCGAGGCGGTCGCCGAGTGCTTCGCCCCGGCCCGCCGGCGGCTCGCGCTGACCGGAACGCCGTTCCGGTCCGACGACAATCCGATCCCGTTCGTGCGGTATGACGACCTGCCGGACGGCACTCGCCGCTCCGCCGCCGACTACACCTATGGGTATGCCGATGCGCTGCGCGATCACGTCGTGCGCCCCGTGCTGTTCATGGCGTATGGCGGCCCGATGCGTTGGCGGACCAAGGCCGGCGATGAGCTGGAAGCCGAGCTCGCGGAGCCACTGACCAAGGACCTCACCGCGCACGCGTGGCGCACCGCGCTCGACCCCAAGGGTGAGTGGATCCAATCAGTGCTGCGCGCGGCGGACCGGCGACTGACCGAAGTGCGCCGCCATATCCCCGATGCGGGCGGACTGGTCATCGCCACCGATCAGGCCCAGGCTCGGGCATACGCCCGGCTCCTGGAAGGGCTCACGGGGGTCAAGCCGACCGTCGTGTTGTCCGATGATGCGGGCGCGTCGAAGCGAATCGAGGAGTTCAGCGAGTCCGAGGATCGCTGGCTGGTGGCGGTGCGCATGGTTTCCGAGGGCGTCGACGTGCCGCGGCTGGCGGTCGGGGTCTATGCCACGGCGACCTCGACGCCGCTCTTCTTCGCCCAGGCGGTCGGCCGGTTCGTGCGGGCTCGGCGGCGAGGCGAGGTCGCGACGATCTTCCTACCGACGGTCGCGCCCCTGATGTCGCACGCGACCTTGCTGGAGCGGCAGCGCGATCACGTGCTCGGCGCGGCGCGCGGCGGGGACTGGTCGGAGGAAGGGGAGTTGGTGGCTGAGGCCAATCGCGCGGAGGGTGCTTCGGACGATCTGCTCGGCGAGTGGGAGGCGCTGTCCTCGCTGGCGAACTTCGATCACGTGCTCTTCGACGCGCACCAGTTCGGCCTGCAGGCCGCAGCCGGCTCCCGCGACGAGCAGGACTATCTCGGCCTGCCCGGCTTGCTGGAGCCGGACCAGGTCGCGGAGGTATTGCGCGACCGGCAGCGCCGGCATGCCGCCCGCCAGCGCCGGGCCGATCGGCGCGAGAAGGTCGCCCCCGAGGTCTCGCTGCATCGAGCGCTGGCCGATCAGCGGCGCGTGCTCAACTCACTCGTGAGCCAGTTCGCGCACGCAAAAGGTGTGCCGCACAGCCATATTCACGCGGAGCTGCGCCGGCAGGCGGGTGGCCCGCCACTGTCGAAGGCCACCACCGAGCAGGTGCACGAGCGGATCACGTTGATCCGGCGCTGGCATACCGGCCGAGAGAAATAGTTGCGGACGCAAGCAAGTATCTGCTATTTGTTTGCGTATGCAAGTTTCTCACCCCGCGTCGACGGGCCAGTGCCCGGCGGCGATGCCGGGCGAACGCTCACCGGAGGACGCGCTGGCATACCAGCTGGTGCGGGTTTCCAAACTGCTGCGCACCATGCGCAGCGATGCACCCCGCGCGCACCCGGCGGTGGACGGCACGGCATACCCCCTGCTGTTCAACCTCGCCTGCGGGCCGCTGCGAACCTCCACCCTCGCCGAGCGGACCCATGTCGAAGTGTCGACGGTCAGCCGCGCGGCGAGCGCCCTGGAGCGCCACGGGATCATCGAGCGCATCCCCGACCCGGCCGATGGGCGGGCTCACCTGCTCTCCCTCACCGACGATGGCCTCGACGCCCTCGGCGCGCTGCAGGAGCAACGGCAGGAATGGTTCTCCGAACTCCTCTCCGATTGGCGCGCCGAGGATGTCGCCCAGTTGCGTGAACTGCTCACCCGCTTCGGCGATTGCGTCGAGGCCTACCGAGACAAGGCCCTTTGATGTCCGCTACTCCCGAGTTGACGTCGACCGACGTCCCGGAGTCTCCACTCAGTCACAACCAGATCGTCACGATCATCATCGGGCTGATGCTCGGGATGTTCCTGGCGGCGCTCGACCAGACGATCGTGGCCACCGCGATCCGCACCATCGCCGATGACCTGCAGGGCCTGGATCGCCAGGCGTGGGTCACCACGGCATACCTCATCACCTCGACGATCGTGACGCCGCTGTACGGCAAGCTGTCCGATATCTACGGGCGCAAGCCCTTCTTCATCACGGCGATCACGGTCTTCGTCATCGGCTCGGTGATGTGCACCTTCGCCGACTCGATGACCCAGCTCGCGGCCTTCCGCGCGGTGCAGGGCGTCGGTGCCGGCGGCCTGTTCAGCCTGGCACTGGCGATCATCGGCGACATCGTGCCGCCGATGGAGCGGGCGAAATACCAGGGCTACTTCCTCGCCGTCTTCGGCACCTCTTCCGTGCTCGGTCCGGTGATCGGCGGCTTCTTCGCGGGTATGACGAGCTTCCTCGGCATCGCGGGCTGGCGCTGGGTCTTCCTCGTCAACGTCCCGATCGGGATCGTCGCGCTGCTCGTCGTGATGCGCACCCTGCACCTGCGGCATACGCGTCTGGACCACCGGATCGACTGGTGGGGCGCGGCGGCGCTATCCGTCGGGCTGGTGCCGCTGTTGCTCGTGGCTGAGCAGGGTCGCGAATGGGGTTGGGGCTCAACCGATTCGATGATCTGCTATGTGATCGGTGGCCTAGGCGTGCTGGCCTTCCTCACGATCGAGCGCTGGATGGGCGATGAGGCGCTGCTGCCGATCCGGCTCTTCACCAACAAGACCATCGGCATCTCCTCAATCGCCTCGACGGTGTTGGGCATTGCCTTGTTTGGCGGCATCGCGTGCTTGCCGCTCTATCTGCAGATCGTCAAGGGTTCCTCGCCGACCGAGGCTGGTTTGCAATTGCTGCCGCTGACGCTGGGCATCATGTCGGGCTCGATCATCTCGGGTCAGACGATCAGCCGGACCGGCCGCTATCGCGTCTTCCTGCGGTTGGGGGCGCCGCTGATCGCGGTGGCGCTGTTCATCTTCCACTACATCGCGTGGGACACCCCGATGTGGCAGATCATGATCGTCTCGACGCTCTTCGGCCTCGGGATGGGCTTCATGATGCAGCCGCTGATGCTCGCGGTGCAGAGTGCGGCCGAGCGACGGGATATGGGGATCGCGACGGCGTCGGCGACCTTCACCCGGCAGATCGGTGGCACGCTCGGCACGGCCGTCTTCCTCTCGATCCTGTTCTCGCTGCTGCCGGACAAGATCGCCTCGTCGTTGACGGCGGCGCAGGGGACCGCCGAGTTCCGCGCGGCGCTGGCGGACCCGGCGAATGCCGAATTCGTCGCCTCGCTGAAGTCCGGTGCGGCCGGTGAGGGGATCATGAAGGACTCCTCCTTCCTGACCAGCCTCGACCCCCGCCTGGCCAAGCCCTTCCTGCAAGGCTTCGCCGAGTCGATGGACCACGTCTTCCTCGTCGCCTCGCTGGTGATGGCCGTGGGCGCTGTGATCACCTGGATGATCCCCCAAATCGACCTGCGCCGCCCCGCCCCCGGCGAGGCCCCCGTCCTCGCCGAGCGACACCCTCCGCGCTAAGTACGACATTCCGCGGCCTATTAACCGCCGAATGTCGTACTTAGCGCGGGTCAGCGGGGCGTTATCCACAGGCTCGCGAGCAGCCCCTCGCGCGAAAGGCGAGGTCGCGGTCTACTGCCGAGATGACGACTCCAGCAGCTGCACCGCCGCCGCAGCACTCGCGCGCTGGCGCCCGCAGGCGGCAGGTGATCGCGACCGATCTGGCGGGGAAGTATGGCGGCATCGTGGCTCGGGCGCTGCTCTTGGGTGCCGGCGTGACGAAGGATGAAATCGACGCGGAGCTGGCAGCGCGCCGCTGGCAAGCCGTAGGACCAAACACCATTGCCATCCTCCAAGCGCCGCTTCCCGCTTGGTCCGCCGGCGGGGGCCCAAAACACGCTCACATGGCAACCACCCCGGTCACCTACGAGAGCAAGAGTTCCCCTGCCTCGTTGTGGTGGGCGATATGGGAGTCCGGTACGGGCGCCGTCCTCGACGGCGCCAGTTCCTTGACGGCATCGGGGTTATCAGGATTCACTCTCCCCTTCATCGATGTCTCCGTCGAGGCCGGCTCGCGCATCTGGCGACATCCGGGCATCCGAGTCAAGCAGCGCAGGCCTGTCGGGGCGCTCGCGCCCGGCGGCATCCCCCGCGTGGAAGCCGCGATGGCCACAATCCGAGCGGCTCAATTGGCCGTCAGCGATCGCCAGGCCGCCCTTGTGATCTGTATGGCAGTGCAGCAAGGCATCGTGCGACCCGCGAAGCTGCAACAGCGCTGGGGCGAGATCCTGCGATCCAAGCGACGACACCTCATCGGTCCAGTCATCGCGGATGTCTGCGACGGCGCCCACTCGCTGGGAGAGTTGGACTTCGCGGGGCTCTGCCGGGCGCGAAACTTGCCCGAACCAGTGCGCCAGAAGGTATGCCGTGGGCCCAAGGGCCGGGTGTATCTCGACGCCGAGTTTGCCTGCGGACTGGTCGTGGAGATTGACGGCGCCCAACACGGCTGGGGCCTGGCTTCCGTGGACGATGCCCTCCGCGCGAATCACGTGACCTTGCAGAATCGGCGAGTCCTCCGCATACCCGTTATCGGTCTGCGCGTCTCGCCGGACGCGTTCATGCGGCAGGTGGAGCAGGGAATCCAGCAGTCCTCCCCTCGCTAAGTACGACGTTCGGCGGGTTCTGGCCCGCCGAACGTCGTACTTAGCGATGAGGGCTCAGCCCCAGACGAGGCCCTTGGCGGGGTCGTGGAGGATGGCGGCGACGTCGGCGAGGTAGCGGGAGCCGAGTTCGCCGTCGACGAGGCGGTGGTCGAAGGACAACGCCAGGGTCGTGACCCAGCGCGGCTCGATCCGCTCGTCGTCGCCCTTGCCGACCACCCACGGTTTGCGGGTGATGGTGCCGAAGGCGAGGATCGCCGACTCGCCGCGGTTGAGGATCGGGGTGCCGGCATCGATGCCGAAGACCCCGACATTGGTGATGGTGATCGTCCCGCCGGACATGTCGGCGGGCTGCGTCTTGCCCTGCCGCGCGGTCTCGGTGAGTTCGCCGATCGCCCCGGCCAGTTGCGCCATCGACATCAGATCGGCGTCCTTGACATTGGGCACGAGCAACCCGCGCGGGGTGGCGGCGGCGATGCCGAGGTTGACATAGCGCTTGAGCACGATCTCCTGCGCCGCCTCGTCCCAGGTCGCGTTGACGCCCGGATTCCGGCGCACGGCAACACACATCGCCTTCGCGAGCACGAGCAGCGGGGTGACCTTGACGCCCGCGAACTCCTTGTCCTTCTTGAGACGATCGACGAGATCCATCGTCGCGGTGACGTCGACCTCGACCCACTCGGTTACGTGCGGCGCGGTGAACGCCGAACTGACCATCGCCGCCGCGGTCACCTTGCGAACGCCCTTGATCGGGGTGCGCTCCTCGCCGCGGTCGCCCGACCACGTGGGGGCCGACGCTGCAGCTGTATGCCGCTCGCCCCCTCCCGTGGCTGCCTCGCCGCGGCTGATGCCCGGGGAGGCCGCCGGGGCCAGGCCACGCGCCGAATCACGCGCTGCCAGAACGTCATCCCGCGTGATGGTGCCGCCATCACCGGTGGCCTCGACCGTCACCAGATCGACGCCGAGATCCTTCGCCAGCTTGCGCACCATCGGCTTGGCGAGCACCCAGGCCCGCTCCAAGTCGGCGCGTGAATGCTGGGCCAATTCGGTCAGCGGACGCTGGTCGCGCAGGACGTGCGTGGAGTGCGCCGCGACCAACTCGCCGACGCCGCTGCTGGCATCGGCATGCACCGACTCCTTGACCGCCGGCTCTTCATCCGGATAGTGCGCAATGGTCTGCAGCAGGTTCTGCTTGCGCCGGGGGCGACGCTTGGCCTCGGTCTGCTTGACGCCATAGCCCACGAGCACCGCCGTGCGCTCCGCCTTCGGCTCCGCAGCACCAGCCTTCGGCTCGGGAGCGCCAGAAGCCTTCGGCTGCTCGGCCGCGACCGCAACGGGCCCGCCCGCCTCGCCGGAACCTGCTTGTCCACCGGCCACCGCCTCGCTGGGCGCCGCACCCTCGGTCGTCGTCGCGGTCGCGTCGGTCGCCGAGTCACCTGCCGCGGCGCCCGAGCCGTCATCGATCACGATGATCGGCGCACCGACCTCGACCGTGTCGCCCTCGCTGACCAGCAGCGCCGAGACGGTGCCGGCATACGGAATCGGCAACTCCACCAAGGATTTTGCCGTCTCGATCTCGACGACGATGTCGTTGACGGCCACCACATCACCGACGGCTACCCGCCAGGTGACGACATCGGCCTCCGTCAGACCCTCACCCGGGTCGGGAAGTTTGAACTCTCGCATGGTGTTTCGCGCTCCTCAGTGCTGCATCAGCCGGTCGACGGCGTCGAGCACTCGGTCCAGGTCGGGCAGGAAGTCCTCTTCGAGACGGCTCGGCGGGTAGGGCACGTTGTAGCCGCCCACGCGCAGCACCGGCGCCTCCAGCGAATAGAAGCACTCCTGCTGGATCTGCGCGGCCAGTTCGGCGCCGAGCCCGAGGAAGGTCGCGGCCTCGTGCACCACGACGCACCGCCCGGTTTTGCGGACCGAGGCGAAGATCGCCTCGGTGTCCAGCGGTGACAGCGAGCGAAGGTCGATGACCTCGATCGAAATGCCTTCCTCCTCGGCCGCCTGGGCGGCCTGCAAGCAGGAGCGGACCATCGGTCCATACGCCAGCACCGTGACATCGGAACCCGGCCGAATCACGTTGGCGGAGAACAAGTCCCGCTCAGGCGCCTCGGCTACCTCACCCTTGTCCCAATAGCGACGCTTGGGTTCGTAAAAGATGATCGGGTCCGGGCACTCGATCGCCTGCTGGATCATCCAGAACGCATCATTTGGGTTCGAGCAGGAGATGACGCGCAGCCCGGCGGTGTGCGCGAAATACGCCTCATTCGACTCGCTGTGGTGCTCGACCGCACCGATGCCGCCACCGACGGGGATGCGGATCACCATCGGCAGCGTGACATTCCCGAGCGAGCGCGCGTGCAGCTTCGCGACCTGGCTGACGATGTGGTCGAAGGCCGGATAGACGAAGCCGTCGAACTGGATCTCGACGACAGGGCGGTAGCCGCGCAGCGCCATACCGATCGCCGTCGCGACGATGCCGGCCTCCGCGAGCGGGGTGTCGATGACCCGGTCCTCACCGAAGTCCTTCTGCAGCCCCTCGGTGATCCGGAAAACCCCGCCGAGCTTGCCGATGTCCTCGCCCATGAGCAGGACCTTGGGGTCCTTCTCCATCGCGGCCCGCAGCCCGCTGTTGAGCGCCTTGGCCATGGTCATCGTGCTCATGCGTGAGCCCCCTCAAAAGACGAGAGGTATGCCGTCAGCTCGGCTCGCTCGCGATCCATGACCGGGTGCGGCTCGGCATACACATGATCGAACATCGACGCCGGGCTCGGGTCGGGCAGGGCGAGGCAGCGGGCGCGCAGGTCGGTGCCGACCTCGGCCGCCTCCGCGTCCACCTCCTCGAAAAAGCTCTGGGGTACGCCGTGTGCCCGCGCCAGCAGGTTGCGCAACCGAGCGATCGGGTCGCGGAGTTTCCAGACCTCAACCTCGGCGGAGACGCGGTACTTCGTCGGGTCGTCGGAGGTCGTGTGCGCGCCCATCCGATAGGTGAAGGCCTCGATCAGCGCCGGCCCCTGCCCGTCGCGGGCGTCATCGAGGAAGCGCTTGGTCACGGCATATGTCGCGAGCACGTCATTGCCATCGACGCGGGTGCCGGGGAATCCATATCCCTTGGCGCGCAAGTAGATTGGGATGCGCATCTGCCGCTCGTTGGGCTCCGAGATCGCCCACTGGTTGTTCTGGCAGAAGAAGACGACCGGCGCATTGTTAACGCCGGCGAAGACGAAGGCCTCGCCCACATCGCCCTGCGCGGAGGCCCCGTCACCGAAGTAGGCGATGACCGCGGCGTCGCGGTCCGGGTCGCCGGATCCGACGGCGTGATCGCGCTGGATGCCCATGGCGTAGCCGGTCGCGTGCAGAGTCTGGGCGCCGATGATGATCGTATAGAGGTGGAAGTTCTTCTCGAAGGAGTTCCAGCCGCCGTTGTGCACGCCGCGGAACATCGCGAGCAGGTTCAGCGGGTCGACCCCGCGGCACCAGGCGACGCCGTGCTCGCGGTAGGTCGGGAAGGCGAAGTCCTGCGTGCGCATCGCGCGACCCGAGCCGACCTGCGCGGCCTCCTGGCCCAGGCTCGGCACCCACAGGCCGAGCTCACCCTGCCGCTGCAGCGCGGTGGCCTCGTTGTCGCAGCGCCGCACGATGACCATGTCGCGGTAGAAGCCCTGCAGCTCCTGCGTGGTCACCTCATCGGCGATCGCGTCATACTCCGGATGCGAGACGCGCTCGCCCTCCGGTGTGACCAGCTGGACCATGTCCGGCCCGCCGTCGGAGGGTTCGATCCGCCGCTGGCGCTCCTGCTCACCCATCTCGCTCCGTTCCCCACCCGTATGCGGGGTGTCCGCCGGCCGGGTGCTTCAGTCGAATCGCCGTCCACAGCCGGCGTCCGCTCCGGGGGTGACCGGCTGAGACGGGCTGCGGCGCGGCGGGCGTCACGGTCACGTCCTCGTGGCCGCGTCTCGCTTGCGCGTTGTGGGCAAGGTTATCGGAGGTCGTATGCCGCGCGGACCGCCGAGCACTCGCTCCCCGGCCGTCACCAGGGTGCCCAGTTGAGATCGGTATGCGTGAAGTCATCGCCGACGAAGAGGAGTTCCTGGTGGGTGGCCTTGGCCAGCGCGTAGGTGCAGCAGTCACCGAAGTTGAGCCTGGCTCGGCTTCCACTGCCGCGCCCAAATCGTGAGTGTGCCGCAATGGCCATGCGAGCCTGCTCGGTCGTGAGCGGGAGGATCGTGATTTCCTGCGCCGCGCACAACGCGTAAACAAGCGACTCCGCGCCGGCTCCCAGGCGGCCTTGCAGGACCAACCCGCATTCGACCAGGCTCGCCGAGGACATCAATCTGTCGGGCGCGGCGCTCACGGCTCCAAGCAGCCGATCAGCCCCGGGCTCGCCGAGCAGTATGGCGATCACGGCCGAAGTGTCGATGACCATCAGACAGGCACCATCAGATCGAGACCATCAGCGCGGGAGGCCCCACTCGTCATACATATCCGCCATCTCCGCCTTGATGGCCGCGCGGTCGGCGTCGGTCAGTAGTGCCCTAGCGGCCTGCACAACCTTCTCCGACGCGGCCATGCGGCGCGCCACAGCCGCTGCGTGGTCCTCGTCGGTGGTCAGGTCGGCGAGGAATTTGGTCAGCGCCTCCTCGAGCACGCTGACCTGGGTGCGCCCGGTCTTGCGCGCCGCCTCTGCTGCGAGAGCGCAGACCCGGTCATTCTTGATGTTCAGGGCCATACGGGAAACTTTACACCTTGTTACACCCTCAGCAGCTGTCCGCGCCTGATCACCCGGGCCCTTAAACCCTGGGCGGGCGGGACCTAGTGACGCGCGGCGCGCCAGGCGGCGGCGATGTCTAGCAGGCGGTCGGAGGCTTCGGGCTCGCCGATGGTGGCGCGGACGCCGTCGACGGCATACGGGCGCACGGTGAGGGCTTGCTCCTCGCAGGCGGCCGCAAAGGCGGGGGTGTCTTCGCCGAGCGGGAACCAGACGAAGTTGGCCTGAGAGGGCGGCAACACCCAGCCCTGCTCGGCCAGCCCGGCCTCGACGCGGTCGCGCTCGGCGACCAAGTCCTTGACCCGCACCTCCAACTCGTCGCGCGCAGCCAGTGACGCCACCGCCGCCTCCTGGGCGAGCAGGTTCACGCCGAAGGGCGTGGCCGTCATACGCAAGGCCTCGGCGATCTCGGGGTGGGCCACGGCATATCCGACCCGCAGGCCGGCGAGGCCGTAGGCCTTCGAGAAGGTCCGCAGCACAACGACATTCGGGTGCTCGTGCAGCAACGCGAGCGCATCCGGCGCCGCCGGATCGGTCCCGAACTCTAGATACGCCTCGTCGATGACCACCAGCACGTGCGGCGGCACCCGCCCGAGGAAGGTCCGCAACTCGGTGTCGGTGACGATCGTCCCGGTGGGGTTATTGGGAGTGCAGACGAGGATGACTTTGGTCGAGTCGGTGACGGCCGCGGCCATCGCCGGCAGGTCGTGGCGGTGTTCCTTGGTCAGCGGCACTTGCACCGAGAAGGCACCCGCGAGAGCCACCACGATCGGATAGGCCTCGAAGGAGCGCCAGGCGTAGATCACCTCGTCGCCGGCATCGCACATCGCATCGACGATCTGACCGAGCACGGCGACCGAGCCGGTGCCGCAGGCGATCCACTCAGCGGGGACACCTAGGTATGTCGAAAGCGCTTCCCGCAGAGCGGTATTGCCCATATCGGGATAGCGGTTCATCCGCTCGGCCGCACACCGCACCGCGTCGAGGACGCTGGGCAGCGGGGCATATGGGTTCTCGTTGGAGGAGATCTTGTATGCCGTCAACCCGGCCACCGGGGTCGGCGGCTTGCCTGGCTTGTATGCGGGGAGCCCGCCCAGGACGGCGCGCGGCTGGGGGAGGTCGTGACCCATCGTCATACGTCCTGCATCAATCGTTGTCGGGCAGAACGAAGTTCAGGACCATCGAGACCAACGTGATCACCAGCGCCGCCATGACGGCATTCCAGAAGAAGTGGTCGATGGTGAAGTCCAATTCAACGCATCACAGACCCATTCGGTGATCTGCAACATGAAGGCGTTCACGATGAAGGTGAACAGCCCGAGCGTCAGCACAATCGCCGGGAACGAGAGGACCTTGGCGATCGGCTTCACCAGAGCGTTCACAACACCGAAGATGACCGCCACCAGCAGGATGGTCAGCAGCCGCGTCGAGAGCTTGTCCGCGTCCTCGCCGAGTCGCACGCCGTCGACCACGAGCGCCGCAACCCACAGGGCAACCGCGTTGACCCCGACCTTGATGAGCATGTTCTGCATACGCCCCATCCTGGCAGGCCCGGCCGACAACTGGCAGAACCGCGGCGCGACGGGAACAGGATCGTGACGTGTGCGTGCTGGGCAGGGAAAGTGAGACGGGTTACTCTCCCCGAGAGGCCGCCAGCCGGTGGCCACCGCATCGCCGCGCTCTGGAGGCTCAACCGTGTTCCGCCGTTCCCCCGCATTCGCCCTCGCCGGCATCGCCTGCGCCGCCCTGACACTCAGCGCGTGTGGGTCCGATTCCCTGTCGACGACTTCCTCGACCTCCGGCGGCGCTGGCAGCCAGACCTCGTCCAGCACGACCGAAGCCGTCGACCCCGCGCTCGTCGCGAAGCTGCCGGCGTCCATCAAGTCAGCGGGCGTCATCAAGATCGGCACGGACGCGACCTACCAGCCCAACGAATATCTCGACGCCGACGGCAAGACCGTCATCGGCATGGATGTCGACCTCTTCAACGCCGTCGCCGCAAAGTTCGGCATGAAGACCGAGTGGGTCCCCACCGGCTTCGACCAGATCATCCTTGGTGTCGGCAGCGGGAAGTACGACATCGGCATCTCCTCCTTCACCATCAACGCCGACCGGATGAAGGAAGCGACGATGGTCAGCTACTTCACCGCCGGCACGCAGTGGGTCGTTGCCAAGGGCAATCCGGCGGGCGTCGACCCCGAGAACGCCTGCGGCAAGAAGGTCGCGGCGCAGAAGGCGACCGTGCAGTCCGATGTCGACTACCCCGCGCGGAACAAGAAGTGCGTGGACGCCGGCAAGCCCCCGATCGAGCTGCTGATCGACGCCGACCAGGGCAAGGTCACCGCGATGGTTCAGTCCGGCAAGGCCGACGCGATGATGGTCGACCTGCCGCCGGCGATCTCCGCGGTCGAGACGACCAATGGGGAGCTCGAACTCCTCGGCGAGTAGTACGACTCCGCGCCCTACGGCTACGTCCTGCCCAAGGATCAGACCGAGTTCGGTCAGGCCATCGCGGATGCGCTGAAGTCGCTGGATGCTGACGGCACGTACAAGACCATCCTCACCAAGTGGAAGACCGAGGGCGGCGCGATCAACGACTTCGCCGTGAACCCGTCCGTCGGCTGATGAGCACCGACACCGTCGACCGGCCGGGCGAGATCCACGCCCGGCCGGTCCGGCATCCCGGCCGATGGGTCGCCCTGGTGATCATCGCGATCCTCGTCGCGATGTTGATCAGTTCGTTCATCACGAATCCCAAGTGGGACTGGGGTTTCGCGTTCCAGATCATGCAGCAGAAGCCGGTCATCAACGGCCTCTGGAAGGGCACGATCCTCGGCACCATCGGCGCGATGATCCTCGGCATCGTGCTGGGGGTGATCCTCGCGGTAATGCGCCTGTCGGAGAATCCCGTTCTGCGCGGAGTCTCCTTCGCCTACACCTGGTTCTTCCGCGCGATGCCGCGCTATGTGCTGCTCGCCTTCATGGGCGGCGCGATTGCGCTGCTCTACCGCGAGTTCGACATCGGCGTCCCGTTTGGTCAACAGATCGCCGGAGCCCTCGGGCTCTCGACGGACCTGACCTTCTGGTCGTTCAGTTGGAATGACATTTCCAGCACGATCTGGGTCGGCATCCTCGGCTTGGGCTTGTCCGAGGCGGCCTACATGGCCGAGATCGCCCGGGCCGGCATCCTGTCCGTGGACAAGGGCCAAGGCGAGGCAGCCCAAGCCCTGGGTATGTCGCCCGGCCAGGCCATGCGCCGCATCATCCTGCCCCAGGCCATGCGCGTCATCGTGCCGCCCACGGGCAACGAGACCATCGCCATGGTCAAGGACACCTCGCTCTTCATCGCGGCCTCGATCATCACCGAGTTGTATTTCCAGGCCTATGGCTTCGGCCAGCGCAGCTTCAAGATCGTGCCCGGCTTCATGGCGGCCGTGATGTGGTACCTCATCGTCTGCTCGATTCTCATGGTCGGCCAGAGCTACTTGGAGCGCTACTTTGGTCGCGGCTTTGGCGCCCAGGCTCCAACCAAGCGCGAACGCAAGGTCAAGGACCTGCTCTCTCGGACGGGTGATCACTAATGGCCGATATGCCGCTCGTCCACGCGGTCAATGTGACCAAGTCATTCGGCGACAACCAGGTGCTCAAGGGCATCGACATGGACGTCCACAAGGGTGAAGTCGTCTGCTTCCTCGGCCCCTCCGGCTCGGGCAAGACGACCTTCCTGCGTTGCATCAACCAGTTGGAGACCATCAACGGCGGCCGGATCTGGGTCGATGGCGAGCTCATGGGGTATGCCGACAAGGGCGGGGTGCTGCATCGCCTGCACGACAAGGAGATCGCCCGCCAGCGCCGCGAGATCGGCATGGTCTTCCAGCGCTTCAATCTCTTCCCGCACAAGACCGTCCTCGACAACATCATCGAGGCCCCGGTGCAGGTCAAGGGGGAGAAGAAGGCCGAGGTGACCGTCCGGGCCAAGGAGTTGCTCGAGCGCGTGGGGCTCGCGGACAAGCCGCTGGCATACCCCGGGCAGCTCTCGGGTGGGCAGCAGCAGCGGGTCGCGATTGCGCGGGCTCTGGCGATGCGACCGAAGCTGATGCTCTTCGACGAGCCGACGTCGGCGCTCGACCCCGAGCTGGTCGGCGAGGTCCTGACCGTCATGCGGGAGCTGGCCAAGGAGGGGATGACGATGATCGTCGTCACCCACGAGATGGCCTTCGCGCGCGATGTCGCCGACCGAGTGGTCTTCATGGACGGCGGGGTCGTCGTCGAGCAGGGTGACCCCAAGCAGGTCATCAACAACCCGCAGCACGAGCGCACCCAGACCTTCCTGAGACGTATGCAGTCCGAGCACGAGCAGGCGGTCGCCGCCGTCGCCGACCCCTTGGGGCTGACTCAGGACAGCTGAGTCCATTCAGACTGCGAGATGAGGGCCGGCGGTGAGCGTTGTCATCGACACCTCGGTGACGATGACGTGGTGCTTTGAGGATGAGGCGACTCCCTCGACGGAGGACATCCTTGACCTCGTGGTCGCCGAGGGCGCATTGGCCTCGCCGTTGTGGACTTTGGAAGTCACGAATGGGCTGATCTCCGCGGAGCGGCGCGGTCGGCTCACGGAAGCACAGAGCGCACGTTTTGTGAATCTGCTGATGCAACTTCCGATCACCATCGCGCCGGACTGTCCGACTCCAGCCGTCGTGCTTGGCCTCGCGCGAACTCATGGGCTCACGACCTACGACGCATCAAACCTTTGGCTCGCGGAAGCCCGCGGCCTGCCCCTTGCGACATTGGACGTGCGCTTGCGAAGGGCTGCGGGGACGGCGGGAGTCAGCGTTCTGCCGGGCTGAGGGCAGTTCGCCGGGCCACTCAAACACCCGATCCGCGCATTGACACACTCTGCAGTGGGTGTCGATGCGCCGGTCGGGTGTTGTTGCGGCCGCTCGCTGACGTTGCGGGCGTCGGCTTAGGGAATGTCGAGCTCGAGTTCGGGGCCGACCTCGACGGTCTTCTCCCCGAGCTTGACGCCGATGACGCCGAGCAGCACGAGCGCGCCGCCGAGGATCTGCACGGGGGCGGGGACCTGGCCGAGCAGCAGCCAGGCAAAGATCACGGCCGCCAGCACCTCGGAGAGCGCCACGAAGGAGGCCAGGCGGGAGCCGAGGATGCGGGTGCCCATGATGCCCAGGACGTATGCCGCCGCGGCCGTCACCACGCCCAGCGCCAGCAGGGGTGCCCACCAGGGGAAAGTGTGGGCCGCGTATGTCGTGTCCTCCGCCGCGCGCTGCATGTCCAGGATCCCGCTGAGGCCCAGGAGGCCCAGCAGAGCAGCGCCAACGACCAGTCCTCCGGCGGCCAGCGAGATCGGCGGGAGGCCGTTGTCAGTGTCGGCCGAGATGATGAAGTACGACGCGGCGCCGACCATAGCGCCGAGAGACCAGAGCACACCGATGGGGCTGACGTCGGCTCCACCAGAAAGGAGGTCGAGCACGAGGACCAAACCGAGGACGGCGACGAAAGCTCCCGCGAGCGTGAGCAATCCCGGGCGCTGACCGTGTCGCAGCCAGAGCCAACCGACGACCGCTGCGGGGGCGGTGTACTCGATGAGCAGGGCCGGGCCGACGGCCATGTGGGCGACGGCGGAGAAGTAGCAGAACTGGGCGCCGGCGACGGCGAGCGCGCCATAGAGCAGGACGGTGCGCCAGGTCTGGCGCAGCGCAGTCCAGTTCCCGCGAAGGGCGCGCACGCCAAAGGGCAGCAGGACGAGCGCGGCGACGGTCATACGCACGAGGACGACAGCGGCGGCATTCCAGCCGGTGTCGAGGAGACCGCGGGCCAGGGGGCCGGAGAGTGCGAACCCGGTCGCCGACGCCAGAGCCAAGCCCAGGCCGACGCCGAGTCGGGAGGACGCGGTAGACGCCCCCTGCACGGCCACCACGTCATCCGTCATCAGTGCCATGACGCATTACAGTACGGAAGGAGCAGGTAATATGTCAACATGAATTTGACTCATGACGCACGGCTGGCCCTCACGGCCGCCGCGGCATTGGTCAACTCGGGCTTGGAGCCGGCGACCCTCACGACCCCGGCCGACCTCGATGCGTTCTTTGTCCAATGGGAATACACCGGTCGTCACGACCGGGACAGGGCAGAGTTTGCGCAGGTCATCGGCCTGCGGCCACGGCTGCGCGAGTTGCTGCTCGCCGACCGCGACACCGCGCCCGCGCTGATCAACGCCATGCTCGCGGAGGCCAAAGCCTTGCCGCAGTTGGTCCGGCACGAAGGTTTCGACTGGCACATCCACGCGTCGGGGCCGGATGCACCGTGGGCCGATCGGATCCTCGTGGAGACGGCGATGGCGATGATCGACCTCATCCGCGCGGACGAGCTCAGCCGGCTTGCGGTGTGCGCGGATGAAACGTGCGAGGGCGTGGTGCTCGACCTGTCGCGCAATCGCTCGCGGATTTACTGCTCCACCGCCTGCAGCAATCGCAATGCCGTCGCGGCCTACCGAGCGCGTCAGGCTGCCCGGGAGTGAATCGGCGTCGACTGACCTGGCAGCCACGCGGCAATGAGCGCGAGCAGCACGGTGCTGCCCAGGAGATTGCTGCCGACCTGACCGAAGGCGCCACTCATCGTGGCGTGCGCGTCCGGGCCGGTTGCGAGCCCCCAGGCGAGCAGGGTGGTGCTGAGCACGGCATACGACAACAACACCGCCGTGCGCCCGAGGCCGGGGAGGCCGGTGACGGAGGAGTGCGCGCCGGAGGTCAGGAAGCCCCAGACCACACCGAAGAAGACCAACCCGATCCCGGCGAAGCCGAAGAGCGCACCGAACGGATCGGCCGCGAACGAGCCCTGCAAGATCAACACGAGCACGCCGCTGATCGCGAAGGCTTCCCGAACGTCGAACGCCGCGAGCAGCAGCGGCAATGACCGCAGCCGCACGAGCAACCACACCGCGCCCGCGAGGAGGAGCACGGACCCCGCCCGGGCGATGTCGGTGATCGTGAAGCCACCCCACTCGGGGCCGGGGAAGAGCTGATTCCAGCCCACGAGGGCGATGAGAACGAGGCCGGCCAGCCCCAGCCAGGCAGCCGCGAGGCTGGGGCGGGAGCGGGCGACATACGCGGCGGCGGCGAGGAAGAGTGCCCCGACGAGCAGGGCGTATGTCGTGCCGGTCCACGCATGCCCCATCGCGTCGGCGAGCCTGGTGACGGGGCCGACGAGGCCGGTGCCGCCGCCCACGGCGCTGAGCACGCTTGCGGCGACCAGGCCGAGGGTCAGGGGCGCGGTGAACGCGGCAAGGACGATAGCGACGGTCGGCGCACCGGTCGAGGCACCGCTTTCGACGGCATCGGCGGTCGCCGGGACGCCTCTGGCAGCCCAGCGCCACCATGCGATGCCCAGCACCATCACAGCGGCAGTCACGGCGAGACGCACCAGCCATCGACCGGGGCTGCGAGCGCCCGCCACATCCATGACGGTCATCGCGACGGCCAGAACGAGGAGGAGGGTGGCGATGACCACGAGCGGCGCGCTTCGGCCGCGCGCCGTCCGCTCGATCGACCGGCCAACGAAGCCCGTCGCCGTCCGAGCGAAAGACACGGCCCCGCCGCCCGCGAGGATCGCCATCGGCGCCACGAGGACCCCGAGCATCGTGACGACCTGTTCCAGGCCCGCGCCGAAGAGCGGCAGCCCTCCGGAGGTGCCAGCGGCGGTGTAGGCGATGATCTGCGTGATCGCCGTGGCGCCAACGGCCAGGCTGGCCAGGATGGCGGCGACGACGATGACCAGGTCCGCTGATGCCTGGCGGCGACGCATGGCCACGACGGCCGGGGCGATGAGGGCGACGGTCGGCAAAGCGAGATAGCCACTCCAGGCGCTGCTTCGGAACTGCCAGGCCGTCCCCGCAAGGAGCACGGTCGGCACGAGCAGCATCACGACGGCGAGGGTGGCGAGTGTGCGCTTGGCGAAGGTTGCCCCGAAGATGCCGATCGCCACCGCGAACAGCAGCAGGCACATCAGGGCGGGATAAGCGAAGACGGGTATGCCGACCGGTCGCCCCGGCGCCGTGGCGCTGCCGAGCGTCGCCGAGCCCGGGCCAATCGGGAGGGCTGCCAGACGCGCGGCGAGGAGCACACCGAGTGCAGCAACCCCGAACGCGACGAGTCCGAGCGAGACGACCATGACTCCCGAGGCGCCACCACCTCGGGCGCGGATAGCATTCTCGCGCACCGGGTTTGCGATGAAGGCCCGAAGGAAGTCCCGGCCAATGAGCTGACCCACACGGGGTGGGCGCCGAGGCAGGACGATGGAGGCACCCGGCTCGGGGGTGAGCGCTGATCTGAGGCTTGGGCTCGACCGGATTACGTCACCGCGGGTGGGCTGCGCGCCACGCTCGGCATCCGACGGGGGCAATGACTCCAGGGGATGTGACTCGAGGGGATGCGACTCGAGGGGATGTTCCGTCATCGGGAGTCCCCAGCGAAGCGCTCGACGCCAGTGGCGGAGGAGACATACGTGACGCCGTCGACCGTCTGCGCCGCGGCCTTGAGGACGGACGGACCGGTTGGGGTCTGCACGGTGGCGTGGCCACGCCATACAAGCTGCCCATCGCGACCGAACACCCGCAAGGTCCCGTCGGCCGCTGTGGCCGTCACCACAGGCTTGCCGTCCGCGCTGGTCCCGACCGTCAGGGCATCCGCTGAACCGCCCTGCTGCCCAGTGATATTCAGGGCATCGTCCAGCACCGTGATGCGTCCGCGCGCAGCGATGGCGACGACGCCGTCACCAGCGGTCAGCGCATCGACCGCGGTGAAGCCGACATACCGGCGGGCCAGCTCATCGCCCGCCAGAGAGGAGGCAACCACTTCCCCGCGATCCGTCGCCACGACGAGACGGCCGTTCGTGACGACCGGCCCGGCGAGCAACGCCTCCCCCGTCGTGAAGGTGACGGAATCCGCGGCCGAGGACGCCGCGATGCGCACGCCCCGCAGGCCGCCCTCGCCACCGGAGACGACCAACCCACCATCCGGCATGGCTAGGCCACGATCATTCGCGGCACCCTGGACCTGCGCTACGCGAGTGCCGGTCTCTACGTCAAGCACGGTGATGCGGCCGAGAGCGTCGAGAACTCCCACAAGGCGGCCCTCCGGCTCGGTGGCGAGCTTGCGAATTGTCTTGTCGAGCCGCACCTGCCAATGGACGAACCCGGTCGCCGGCTCGACCCCGGTCACAACGCCGGCGCTGTCGGCGAGCACGGCGAACTTCCCGGCCTGGATCGGGGCGGCGATGAAGGGCGCGGCGGCGGGCACCCGCCAAACGGGGAAGGCCAGCGGTCCGTCCGCGACCACGGCGGACATGACCTGGCTGGCGCCCTCGGCATCGAGGACGACATTGGCCGATGGCATGACGAGCGGGTCGGTGCTCGCCGCACCGGGGGTGGGCCGAGTGAAGAGCGTGTCGGTGCCGACGGCCAGGTCCGATCCCGTATTCGCTTGCGGCGCAGCGAAGTCCGCCATCGTTGCCACAGCATCGGCGGCGTCGACGGTCTGCTGATCGCCGGACCCGCCGGTTGTGCGGACCGACCACTCACCGGGGCAGTAGGTCGTCGTGTTGGTGTCGTCCAAAGGCGTGGCGCCGAGATCGGAGCCGTCGTCGGTGGGAGTCAACGTAGTGCGGGAGCGGACTTCGACACACCCGTCGTTGCCAACCTTGGTGATCTCGCTTTCAGCGGTGTAGCTGGTGATCTCGATGCCGGCGTATGACGAGCGCCCGAGTTGGGACCACTTCTCTCCCATGGCGATTCGGGCTGGAAGGACCTGGATCGCGGGCTGGTACAGCAGGGGCAGCGGGAGAGTGCTCGGGGCGATCGGCTGCACGATGCCCTCGCTGCTGGCGACGAAGACTTCCGGAATGTTGTAGTGCTGGCCGTCCCGGTGCCGCAAGGTGGTGACGCTTGTCCACACCGCGGAGTCGGTATGCCGTGCCGCCACCTCGCGGACCGCGTTCGCCATGACCGGGGGCAGGCTTCCGACGAACTCCAACCCCGGGGCGCGGACGGCGGACGCGACCCAGTCCGGCGTGCCGCTGCCGGGGGTATGCACGCTCCAGGCCGGGTCGGTGGTGAAGAAGCGCGCGGCTGGCGGGTTGGGCGCCGCCGTGCGGGCGATGTAGGTGCTGCTGATTCCTGTGGCGGTCAGGGCCAGCACGAGGAAGGCGTTCGCGGCTGGCATACGGCCCGGCTGCACCCTGATCCCCACGCCGCAACTGTAGGGCGGGCTCGCAGTCGGCGCACGGCGCCGCTGGGGTCGCATACGGTTGAGCCATGCGTGTTCTCGTCTCCGGCGGCGCCGGCTATATCGGCTCCCATACCGTCGTTCAGCTGGTTGCAGCCGGTCATGACGTGGTCATCGTCGATTCATTCGCCAACAGCAAGCCGGCGGTGATCGGGCGGCTGGAGGCGCTGACCGGGCGCCATCTGCCGGTGCACGCCTTCGACCTGACCGACCGAGACAAGACTGAGCGGCTGTTCGCCGACGAGGCCTTCGATGCGGTCATCCACTTCGCCGGACTGAAGGCCGTCGGGGAGAGCGCTCAGATCCCGCTGGAGTATTACGAGAACAACCTCGACTCCACCTTCTCGCTCGTGCGCGCCATGCGTCGGCACGGCGTGAACTTGTTGGTCTTCTCGTCGTCCGCGACGGTCTATGGCGAGCACGCTCCGTTGCCCTATCGCGAGGATTACGCTCCGCTGCAGTCGAGTTCGCCCTATGGCCGCACCAAAGTGATGATCGAGCACGTGCTGTCCGATGTGGCGGCGGCTGATCCGCAGATGCGAGTGGCCTTGCTCCGCTACTTCAATCCGGTCGGCGCGCATGCCTCCGGCACCATCGGCGAGGACCCGCAGGGCATCCCCAACAATCTGATGCCTTTCATCGCCCAGGTCGCGGTCGGACGCCGCGACAAGCTGACAGTCTTCGGCGACGACTACCCCACGGCCGACGGCACCTGCGAGCGCGACTACATCCACGTCGAAGACCTCGCCGCCGGTCACGTCGCCGCGCTCAACAAACTCGCCAGCACGCAGGAGCCGGTCTCGATCTGGAATCTCGGCACCGGGCAGGGGACTTCCGTCATGGAGATGCTGCACGCTTTCGAACGCGCCGTCGGGCGCGAACTGCCGTATGACGTGGGCCCGCGCCGCGCCGGCGACCAGCCGCAGTCGTGGGCGGACCCGGCGAAGGCGAACGCCGAATTGGGTTGGCAGACATGCAAAACGATCGACGATATGTGCGCCGACACCTGGCGCTGGCAGTCGGCGAACCCGACGGGCTACGAGGGCTGACCCGGGTGGGTCGCAAGGGCGCCGCGGGCGCGGTTGGCTTCGTCGCGGCTGCTGGCGCGGGGCTGGTGGCGGGGGTCCTCGCGGGTGCGCGGCAGATCAGTGGACCGCAACGGCCGTGGCCGGACTACCGGTTCAGCCCGTTCGAGGTCGGTGCGTCGTCCGAAGATGTCAGCTTCACTGCCGACGATGGGACTCAGCTTGCCGGGTGGTGGCTGGACCGGCCCGACAGCGAGCGCGTCGTCATCGTCAGCCACGGGCACCGCGGCAACAAGTCCGACATGCTGGGCATTGGGCCGGGGCTGTGGCGCGCGGGAAATACTGTGCTGCTCTTTGACTTTCGCGGCAATGGGGACTCCCAGGATGGGCCGCAGTCATTGGCGCACTACGAGCAAGCCGACCTGCGGGCGGCGATTGAGTATGCCGTCGCTCGCCGCCCGGACGCGGCGCTCGTCCTCGTGGGCTTCTCGATGGGCGCCGCGGTGAGCATCCTGGTCGGGTCGGGTGACTCGCGCGTGGCGGCATTCGTCCTGGACTCGCCCTTCGCCGATCTGCATGGCGTCATCCGCAATGCCATCGGCAAACTGCGACTCCCGCCGGTGCCGCTGCTCTGGCTGACCGATCGCGCGACCCAGTGGCGCTATGGCTATGCCTTCGGCGAGGTCTCCCCCATCGATCGCTTCGCCGACCTCGCCCCGCGGCCGGTGCTGCTGATGCACGGCGACCAGGACCGCGTCATACCCGTGGAGCACGCGCAGCGGCTATATGCCGCTGCCGGGGAGCCCAAGCCGACCCTCCACATCTTCCCCGGCGCCGATCACTGCGGCGGCTACTTCCAGGACCGCCAGGCCTATATCGACATGGTCGCCGACTTCCTGGGTGCGACATCAGAAGGGCGGCTCGTCACGTAGGCACCCGCCCACGTCGAGATCGTCGAGTTCGGCGAGGGTGACGCGGAGCACGCGCAGGCCCGAGAGCGCCCGTATCGCCGAGGGCGTTCGAGGGTCGGACCGCTCCAAGACCGTGTCCTTGGGTCGGACGTCCAGCGAGAGAGCGCGAGCATGGCGGACCAAGTCCTCCTGCATGGCCTCGTGGTGGGCGAGTTGGTGTTCGAGGGAGTACTCGAGCATGGTCATAGGCTGGCAACGAGGCGTCGGCTGCGTGAATGCCGTTGGCGGGCAAGGCTTGTCGAACGCGACGCGGGCCGCGGTGAGCCGATCCAGAGGGTATGTCGTGTGCTCGACCCCCGTGGGATCGCGCCATCGCGCAACTGCTCCCGTATCGAGCCGCACCTGCCACCCGGGTGACTGCTTGATCCGGTGGTGCCGACGGCATAGGCACATGAGGTTGTCCGGCCCGGTCGCGCCGTCGGGCCAGGCGCGGACGTGGTCGACGTCGCAAAATCGCGCGTTGATGGTGCAGCCGGGGAATCGACATCGCCCGTCGCGGGCTTTGACGTGGGCGATGAGCCGCTCGCCGGGCCGATAGCGGGCCGTGGCGTCTCCCTCCGCCAGGTTGTCGCCGTGGAATCGGAGGGCTCCGGTGTCTGGATCGCACGGCTGGATGTGCCGCGTGACCAGAGCGCTCGTTCGCAACCATTCGCGATCCAACAAGACCGTCTCGGTCTTCCCGATCGGCGTCGCCTCAACCAGCCCGGCCTCCGCGCTCGCCCACGCCGCTGCAACCGGGGCGCTCGCTGCCCGGTCAACTCCGCAACCGGCCGCAAGATCAGAACCTGCACCTGGACAGTCGGGCCCAGGATCAGCGGGCGGCGGTACGGGCATCTCGCCATCGGTCGGGAGGGCATCGGCGGGGACCGTGAGGTGCACCTGAACCTCAACCGTCGCATTGCCCGTGATCAGGTCCATCATCGCGTGGGCGCGGGCCACGGCCATCGTGGGGTACTTGCCCGCTTGAACATACTCAAGAGCGAGTTGGTCGACAGCAGCCCAGGCGGGCAGTGCGGACTCGGCCGGCAGCAAGGCGGACCAGCTATCGACGCCCGGATCTGAGACCCGCCGTTGGAGGCGGATGTCGGCGCGCGCTCGCTCGATGCGCTGCTTCAAGGCACTCTGGTCGATCTGGGCCAGCAGTTTGCGCGTGTGCCCCCGCAGTTGCGATCCGGTGCAGCGATCGAGTCGATCCCCAAGGCGAGCTATCACGAGAGCGGCGGCTTCCGCGGGCGCATCGGCCAACTCCTCGGCGAGAACTTTGGCGCGATAACCATCCAGACGTCCCTCGCGCATCGCCGTCGCGACCGCACCCAGACCCGTCGGCTGACCCGGCCCGGCATCCGGCGCCGCCGTGGGTGAGAGCGAGTCCTCGGCATACCGCGGCTGCCGACCCGCCGCCACCCGAACCGCTGTCTCGACTCGACTCTGCACCAGCGTATGGGGGATCCGCAGTCGAGCAGCAACGAGGTCGGGACCGTCGAGGCTGATGTGCCCGAGCGCCCGATGCGTCTCGACGATGACGCCGTCCTGGTCCCAGTCCTGATCGATGGCCACGGCGCGAACGATCGCCTGATCCTGAGCTCCGGTCAGAGTGTTGAGCAAACCTTGAAGTTCGGCGACCAACTGCACCCAGCCGGCACGATCACGCGCCGTGGAGGGCTCGGCGGACACGGCATACACCTGCTCCGCGAGGCCGCGTAACCCCTCGACCATATGCTCTGACACTGCCGTCATCATCGCCGCTGACACCCCCAGTCGTGACTCACCACACTACCGGAAAAGCACTCGGAAAACAAGCCTCTATTGCTCGAATATCTTTGCGCATCAACACTATTCGCGTCACAACGATGACGTCGAGGCGATGCCCTGCCCAGGCTATCGGAGGGCACCGACAGCCCCCCACGGCCCGCGCCGGTGGGACGGTGATTGGCGCGGCGGGCGGGCGGCCGCTCACCACAAGCTCGGGCCGCGGGCGAGGCACCGGTCCAGGTGGAAGACTGTCAGGCATGGCCGAAGAGACCCGCTACATCACCTGTGTCCTATGCGAGGCGAGTTGCGGGCTGGAGGTCAAGGTTGACGGGCCGACCGTGGTAAGCATCCGCGGCCACAAGGAGGACCCGCTCTCGCGCGGCCACATCTGCCCCAAAGCCATTGCGCTCCAAGACCTTCACACCGATCCCGATCGCCTGCGCACCCCCGTCCGCCGGGTCGGCGCGCCCGGCGCGGACGCGACCTGGGAGCCGATCGGCTGGGATGAGGCCTTCGATCTCGTCGCCGAGCGCATCGTCGCGATCCAGGCGGAGCACGGGGCGGACGCGGTCGCGGCATACCTCGGAAATCCGAATGTCCACAGCCTCGGGGCGCTCACCCACGGCGTGAACCTCGTGCGAACCATCAAGTCGCGCAACACTTTCAGCGCCACCAGCGTCGATCAGCTCCCGCATCACCTGAACGCGATGCTGCTCTATGGCCACCAATTCCTGCTGCCCGTCCCGGACATCGACCGCACCCAACTGCTCGTCCTCATCGGCAACAACCCGATGGCTAGCAATGGCTCGATGATGACCGTCCCCGGCTTCCCCGGCCGCTTGCGCGAACTCAAGGCCCGCGGCGGCCGGCTCGTGGTCCTCGACCCGCGGCGCACCGAGACGGCCAAGGTCGCCGACGCGCACCACTTCATCCGTCCCGGCACCGATGCTTATGTCCTCCTCGCGATCCTCCACGTCCTCACCACCGAGGGCCTGACCAAGCCCGCCGAGTATGTCCGTGGCCTCGCCGAGGTCGCCGCCGCCGTCGCCCCGTTCACCCCCGATCGCGCCGAGCCCATGAGCGGTATGCCGGCCGCCGAGATCATCGCCCTCGCTCGCCAGATCGCGAGCGCCGAGAGCGCCGCCGTGCACGGACGGATGGGCGTCTCCACGCAGGAGCATGGCGCCATTTGCCAGTGGGCGGTGCAGTGCATCAACGCCCTCACCGGCAATCTCGACCGCCCCGGTGGCACGATGTTCACCACCCCGGCGATCGACCTGATCGGCAAGCGGATGCTCGGCGCCGGACACCTCGGCGCCTGGTCCTCCCGCGTCCGCGGCCTGCCCGAGTTCGGCGGCGAACTTCCCGTTTCCGTTCTTGCGGAAGAGATCTCAACACCCGGGGACGGCCAGATCAAGGGGCTCGTCTGTCTCGCCGGCAATCCGGTCTCCTCGACCCCCGCCGGCGATGACCTCGGCGACGCGCTGGCCGGGCTCGATTTCATGGTCGCCATCGACTTCTACATCACCGAGACCAGCCGGTATGCCGATGTCATCCTCCCGCCGACCGGTCCCCTCGAGCGCGACCACTACGACCTCGTCTTCCACCTGCTCGCGGTGCGCAACACCGCCCGTTGGTCCAGCGCGCTTTTCGACAAGCCGGAGGAAGCCCGCCACGACTGGGAGATCGCCAAGGAACTGGCGCTGCGGATCGTGACCCTGCGCGAGAAGAAGGCTCTTGCCGACGCCGAAGGGCTGACCGGCCTGGCCAACACGGCCGCGACAGCCGTCAAGGACCTGCCCAAAACTGTTGAGGCACAAGCGAGATTCCGCAGCACGCCCAAGCAGCAGGTCGACCTGCTCCTCAAGGCTTTGGGCACCGGCCTGTCGGTGAAGAAGTTGGCGCAGACCCCGGGCGGAGCGGACCTCGGACCGCTCGAACCCCGCCTCCCCCAGCGCCTTTACACCGAGGACAAACTCGTCCACCTCGGTCAGCCCCTCATCACCCAAGCGATCGCGGCCCTGGATGCAGCCGGGGCGACCGCGCACAACGGCGTGGGTGATGAGCTGCTCCTCATCGGCCGGCGCGCCCAGCGCGACAACAATTCCTGGCTGCACAATGTCCCGCGCCTGACCAGCGGCAAACCCCGCCACCGCCTGCTCATCCACCCCACCGACGCGGCCGAGCGGGACATCCGCGATGGAGATGTTGTCGACATCACATCCGCCGCGGGCAAGGTCAGCATCGACTGCCACCTGACCGACGACGTCATGCCGGGAGTGGTCTGTCTACCGCACGGATATGGCCACGCGAGGGCGGACGGCATACGGCTTGAACACGCGAAAACCCTTGCGGGAGTGTCGTTTAACGAACTCAGCGACCCGCAGCGCACCGAGGCAATCACCGGGAATGCGATCCTCAATGGCATACCTGTGGGCGTATCTCGGGCCGACTAGCCGCCCCCCGTCAAGCCCCGTGGAGTAACCCCGCCTGTCTGATCGGTCACGAAGGTCCGCCTCACGAAGGTTCGCCTCACATGCGGCGATCAAAAGGCCTTCTTAGGGTCGATTCGTCATACCCGGAATTTGCCTTCTCTCGGAGCTCACGCGATGGACGCCCTAGACCTCGCCCGGTGGCAGTTCGCCATCACGACCGTCTACCACTTCCTTTTCGTCCCGATCACCATCGGGATGAGTGCGATCGTGGCCTACTTCCACATCCAGTGGGTCCGCACACACAACCCTGACTACCTGCGCCTGACGAAGTTCTTCGGCAAGCTCTTCACGATCAACTTCGCGCTCGGCCTCGTGACCGGCATCGTGCAGGAGTTCCAGTTCGGCATGAACTGGTCCGACTACAGCCGCTTCGTCGGGGACATCTTCGGCGCGCCGCTGGCCTTCGAGGCCCTACTCGCCTTCTTCCTCGAATCCACCTTCCTCGGCCTCTGGATCTTCGGCTGGGGCAAGCTGCCGGAGAAGCTCCACGCGCTGACGATGCTCGCCGTGCACATCGGCACGGTGCTGTCCGCATACTTCATCCTCGCGGCAAACTCGTTCATGCAGAACCCGGTTGGCTACAAGTACAACCCGACCACCGGCCGCGCCGAGATGACCGACTTCCTCGCCGTGCTCACCAACAAGGTCCAGCTCGTGACCTTCCCGCACGTCATCACCTCGGCATACATGGTCGGCGGCGCCATGGTCATGGGAGTCTCCGTCTGGCTGATGCGTCGCAGCCGGCCAGCCGCCGACAACTCCCTCTATCGTCGCTCGGCCCGCGTTGGCGCCATCGTGACCCTGATCGCCAGCCTCGGCGTGATCTTCTCCGGTGACCTCCAGGGCAAGATCATGACCGAAGTGCAGCCGATGAAAATGGCTGCCGCAGAGGCACTTTATGAGACCAGCGACACCTGCGCCCCGTTCTCCGTATTCACCATCGGCACCCCCGATGGCACGAAGGAGAAGTTCTCCATCAAGGTCCCGTGTGTCCTCGGCTTCATGGCCACCGGCAGCCTGGACAAGCCCGTCGAGGGCATCAACCCGCTGCGCGAGCAACTGATCGCCAAATACGGCTCCGACTCCAGCGCCCTCGTCAAGGACGCGACCTACACGCCATACATCCCCGTCACCTACTGGTCCTTCCGCTTCATGATGGGCCTCGGCTTCGTGACGATGGCGGCCGCAGCCGCGGTGCTGTGGTCGACCCGCAAGGGCGGCACCCCACGCGGCAAGTGGTGGAGCCTCGTGATCTTCGGCGCCCCCCTCGCCCCGGTCTTCGCCAACAGCTTCGGCTGGATCTTCACCGAGATGGGCCGCCAACCGTGGCTCGTCAACGGCCTGATGACCACCGCGACCGGCGTCTCCCCGAGCGTCAGCTCGGCCGAGGTCTGGATCTCGATGATCGTCTACACGCTGCTGTATGCCGCCCTCGCGGTCGTGGAGATCAAGCTCTACACCGACTACATCAAGAAGGGCGCTGACCCCTTCGAGCAGCCCAAGTCGCCGGATCAGATGACCGACGACACCGAACTGCAGTTCGCCTACTGAGATAAGGAGATTCAGACATGGACCTCGCAGTGATCTGGTTCCTCCTCATCGCCGTGCTGTGGACCGGCTACTTCGTCCTGGAGGGCTTCGACTTCGGTGTCGGCATGCTCTTCCCGATCCTCGGGAAAGGCCGCGACGCCGACGACACCGAGAAGCGCCGCCGCGTGCTCCTCAACACCATCGGCCCCGTCTGGGACGGCAACGAGGTGTGGGTGCTCACCGCCGGTGGCGCCACCTTCGCGGCCTTCCCGCACTGGTACGCCACGCTCTTCAGCGGTTTCTACCTCCCGCTGCTGCTCATCCTCGTCGCGCTCATCGTCCGCAATATGGGCTTCGACTATCGCGGCAAGCGTGACAATGCGGCGTGGAAAGCCAACTGGGACAAGGCAATCATCATCGGCTCGTTCCTGCCGGCACTGCTATGGGGCGTCGCCCTGACCAATATCGTCCGCGGCGTGCCGATCGATCAGAACATGGAATACACCGGCAACCTCGTCACCCTGCTCAACCCAATCGGGTTGCTCGGTGGACTGGTCTTCGTCGCGCTCTTCTTGACCCACGGCGCATACTTCGTGGCGCTGAAGACCGACGGCCCGATCCGAGCCGATGCGCGCGCGCTGGCAACCAAGACCGGACTGGTCGCCGCCGGCCTCGCCGTCATCCTCCTGCTCGTCCTCGGCATCAGCAAGGGCTCCGTATGGAGCTGGCTCACCACCGCGATCGCCGCCGTCGCCCTGCTGTTCTCGATCTGGGCCAACACCAAGAGCAACGAAGGGCAGGCGTTCGCCGGCACCGCCGTCACCATCGGCGCGGCCGTGGCGACCTACTTCTTCCTGCTCTACCCGAATGTCATGCCGAGTTCGACCGATGACGCCTTCAGCCTGACGATCCACAATGCGTCGAGCACGGACTACACGCTGAAGATCATGACCATCGCGGCCCTGGTCTTCACCCCCATCGTCCTGGCCTACCAGGCCTGGACCTACTGGGTGTTCCGCAAGCGCATCCGCGTGGAACACCTTCCCGCAGCCCAGGATCCGGGCCACGTCCCCGTCGGCACCCGCTGACGGGTGAGCAAGACGGCGTGAAGCCCTTCGATCCGCGAATCATCCGGACTGTCCCCGAGGCCCGTGGCCCCCTGTTGGCCTTGGGGACGGCCGGCGCGGCAAGCGGAGCCGCAACGATCGCGACCGCGTTCGCCCTCACCGGCGTCGTGGTCGCGATTGCGCGCGGGACGGGCCTGCGCGCTCCCCTGGCCTGGCTCGCCGCGATCTTCGTGGTCCGAGCGCTGCTCGCGGCGGTCACGGAGTATGTCGCGGCGCGCGCCGGTGCCGCCGTCTCCACTGCCCTTCGCCGGCGGTTGCTCGCCGCGTGGGCCGGCGCACCGCATACCGGAAGTGACTCCAGCGCAACGCGACTGACGCTCGCCACGGCGGGTGCGACGAGCATCGAGCCGTATGTCGCCCGCTACCTCCCTGCCCTCATCGCCGCGGCCGTCGTGCCCGCCGCAGCTGTCGCCGCCCTGATATTCGTGGACTGGCCGAGCGCGCTGGTCGTCATCCTCACCCTGCCGTTGCTGCCACTTTTCGCCGCTCTCATCGGGCGCACGACAGCAGAGCAGACGCAGAAACGCTGGCGGGCACTGGCGGACCTCTCCGGCCACTTCCTCGACGTCGTGCGCGGCCTGCCAACGCTGGTGAACTACGGGCGGGCGCGCAAGCAACTGCCGGTCATCGCCGATGTCAACGAGCGCAATCGAGCCGCGACGATGGGCACCTTGCGCCTGGCCTTCCTGTCCACGGGCGCGCTGGAATTGCTCGCGACCATCTCGGTGGCCATCGTGGCCGTGCTCTGCGGTGTCCGACTGGCCCACGGCACCATGCCACTCGACACCGCTATGCTCGCGATCCTCCTTGCGCCCGAGGCCTATTGGCCGGTGCGCCGGGTGGGTCAGGAGTTTCACAGCGCTGCCGATGGTGTGCTGGCGTTCGATCAGATTGCCGATGCCATCGATGCCGCGTCCGCGACCAACTCCCCAGGAGGCAGCCAGTCCTTCACGGTTCGGATGTCGGACGTGACCTACTGCTATCCCGGAGCCGAAGGTGCTGTCCTCCAGGGTGTTTCGCTTGCGTCGGACGCAGGCCTCACAGCGCTCACGGGACCATCTGGCGTCGGAAAGACGACACTCCTGGAAATCATCGCCGGCCTGCGCGCGCCCGATGCCGGGACTGTTCTCGCCCCCGCGTGCCACCTCGTGACGCAGCGGCCCTTCCTGCCCACCGGCACTCTCGGCCGCCTCCTGGCACTCGGCAATGACGCAGAACCTGCCGCCCAGTGGGCAGCGCTGCGCGCGGTCGGCCTGGACGGTTTCGTCGCCGCGCTGCCGGACGGACTGGCCACGCGGATCGGTGACGACGGCTTCGGACTTTCCGCGGGGCAGCGAGCCCGAATCGGCCTCGCGCGAGGCCTGCTCGCTCCCGAATCGGTCATCCTGCTCGATGAACCGACGGCCCACCTCGACGCCGAGAGTGCCGAACTCGCCCACAGCGCGATCGTCGACCTCGCCACCCGCCGCTGCGTCATCGCCGTCACGCACCGGCCGGAGCTGGTGGCGTTAGCCGACCAGCACATTGACCTGAGCGCACCGGAAATCGCTGGCGCAGCACGGCATACGACGCGATCGGCGGGGCCACGATGACGACCGGACCCGACCTGCGGACCGTCCGCGTGACACCGGCCTTGGTGCGCGCCGGGCTCGTGGGGGGCCTCGCCCTCGCGAGCGGAATCGCGCTCACCGCGACCTCCGGCTGGCTCATCGTTCGCGCCAGCGAGATGCCGATCATCCTCACCCTCTTGATGGCCATCGTCGGCGTGCGCGCCTTCGGCATGGCCCGCCCGGTGCTGCGCTATGTCGAGCGACTGCTCACGCACGACGCCGCCCTGAACGACCTTGCGCAACAACGGGTCCGGACGTATGACGCGCTGATCCCTCTCACACCCGCACGCCTCGGCTCGCGCGGCCGCGCCGACCTGCTCACAGGCGTCGTCGACGACCTCGACGACATCATCGGCGCGCAGATCCGCGTCACCGTGCCGGGCATCTCGGCGCTCGTGGCGTGGGGGCTGACGAGCGCCATCATCACGGCGTTCGATGCGCGCGTCGGGGCGGCCATCGCCCTGCTGGGGTTCGCGGTGGCCGCCATCAGCGCGCTCGCCCTGCGCTTGGAGTCGGCGGGTATGCCGTCGCTCACCGCCGCGCGCGCCGAGGTCAATCGCGTCGCGGACCTGCTCACCTCGCAGGCGGGCGAGATCGCCGCCATTGGCGCAGGTCCCGCAGTGCTCGCGGATCTCGATGCGGCACAGTCGAATTGGCGCGCCGCCCTGCTGCGCCAGGCGCGAGGCCGAGCCGTGGCGGCCGGCAGCATCCTGCTGGCCGTCGGGGCGACCACGTTGTTTGTCGCGCAGACACTCGTGGGGGAGGCACGGCATACCCCGGCCGTCGCAGCACTTCTCGTGCTCACTCCCGTGGCGACTGCCGACGCTCTCACTCCTCTCGCCGAGGCCGCGCGCGCACTCGCCCGGGCCCGCGGGAGCGCGCAGCGCCTGGGGGCCGTCCTGGCGCAGGAACCGGCCGTCGCGGCCACCCGGCATACCCCTGATCAACAGGAACCGGCCCACAACGGCGCGCCCGACATCGCGCTGCGCGCCGTCAGCGCGCGCTGGTCCGACGATCGCCCGCTCGCGCTGCGCGAGCTCGACCTGGACCTCCCGGCGGGCACCCACCTGTCGCTCAGTGGCCCCAATGGCAGCGGGAAGTCGACCCTGCTCGCCGTCCTCGCCCGCCACCTCGACCCGGCGTCGGGGAGGTATGCCGTGGCCGGTGCCGACGCCCTCGCCGAACCACTCGACGGCTCGCGCGGACGGATCGCCATCGTCGACGACAGCCCGCACCTGTTCGCTTCCACCCTGCGCGAGAACCTGCGATTCGCGGCACCGGGCAGTGACGACGACAGTCTCATCGAGGCACTGCACCGCGCCGGCCTGCGCCCCTGGCTGGACGGCCTCGTGGACGGGCTGGACACGCGCCTAGGGACCGGCGGGCGCGGCGTCTCGGGCGGTGAGCGGGCCCGCATCGCGCTCGCGCGCGCCATCCTCTCGCAGCGCCCGATCATCCTGCTCGACGAGCCCGTCGCGCACCTCGACGCCCCGACGGCGCGCGCGGTCATCGGCGATCTCGTGTCCGCTTCCCAGGGGCGCACGCTGGTGATGGTCAGCCATCGTGAGGACGGCCACGACGCCTTCGCCGAGTCATCGGTGCTGCCCCCGCAGACCACTGGACAGCGGTAACCCGACGATTTACGCTCTGGACAACATACCGAGTATGCAGGGGGCTTTAGGTGATCATCGGGAGGCGTCAGTCGCTCGTCGGGGCCGGCGCGTGCTTGCTGGCCGGGATCGGCGTCAGCGTCGCTGGCCCGCCAGCGGCGGCCAGCCCTCATACCTCCTCTCTCGCGTGGCGGCTCGCCATCCAACCGGACGCCATCGGCCGCGTTGCGACACATCGCCGGATGGCTTTCTTGACCTTCGACGACGGCCCCGACCCCGACTACACCCCCACGGTCCTGGATATCCTCGCCCGCTTCGAGGTGCCCGCGACCTTCTTCATGATCGGCCGCAATCTGCAGGCATACCCCGAGCTGGCGTATACCGTCGCAGCCCGCGGTCATCGAATCGCCAACCACACACAGAACCATCTGTGGCTCGACACACTCCCCGACCAGGCAGTCCGCGCGGAGCTGGGCGCCTGGGAGGACTCAGCCACGGCGCTGCGCCTGCCGAACTCAGGGCTGTTCCGGCCGCCTCGCGGCTGGACCAATGCGACCGTGGGACGTGAGGCCGCCGCCCTCGGTCTGCGCACCGCCTTCTGGACCAACTGCCTTGAGGCGCAGCCGGCTGCCCTGACCGCACGCGCGGCCGGCACCGCGATTGCCCGATCTGTCGTCCCTGGATCGGTGCTGCTGCTCCACGACGGTGGCCACCTCGACGGACCCAATCCACAATCGATCGACCGTGGCCGCACCGTCGCAGCCCTCCCCTATCTGCTGACGGAACTGCAGCGCCGTCGATTTGCCTTGGGCTTGCTGCCTGCCTGAAGGTGCCCCTCTCATGTGGGGCCACGTCGGGTGCGGTGGCGATTCAGTGAAGAATGAGACCGTGGCCTATCGGATTGTCGTCGTGTGCACGGGCAATATCTGCCGCTCCCCCATGCTGGAATTCCTGCTTCGAGAGGCCTTTGATCGCGAGGGCCTCGGTGATCAGGTCGAGGTCGACTCGGCAGGCATCTCGGCCGAAGAGTCCGGCAATCCGGCCGACAAGCGCACCATCGCCGCGCTGCAGCGGCATGGACACGCTGATTGGGGCGCGGGTGCTCATCGCGCGCGCCGGATCGAGCGATCGTGGCTGTCCGAGCGGGACCTGATTCTCGCGGCCGACAGTGGGCACCTGCACTCCCTGCAGCGCATGGCGGGCGAGGACGCCGACCACATCCGCACCATTCGCAGTTTCGATCCTGTGGCCGTTGAAGCCCGGACCCTCGATGTCGACGACCCGTGGTACGGCTTCTCGGAGCGCGCTTTCGATCAGACCTATGACGAGCTCACGGCCGCCGTCCCTGGCATCGTCTCGTTCGTCAAAGATGCTCTCGCGGAACGAGGTACGCGCTAGCTGGGTTGCGGTACGCGACCAAAGCCCGACTAGTCCACTCCTTGTCGGTGCGGTAGCCGAGGGAGTGGTAAAGCGCGCGGGCGGGGTGGGAATCGGCATACATCCCGAGCGTGCAGACCCCCTCGCGCTCGACCGCCCAGCGGGTCAACGCGGCCGTAACCGCGCGGCCGAGGCCCTGGCCGCGCGCTCGCTCCGCGGTGTGGATACCCGCGAGATGCGCTGTGCCGGAATCCAATCGGTGAATCGCCCCACAGGCGAGCAAAGCATCATCGCCGTCGCGGATGCCGAGCCAGAGGTCCGAGCGCCCCTGCCCCGGGTAGCCCTCGGAGCGCGGATTCTCCGACAGCAGCCGCGCGATCTCGTCGGCATCGCGCACATCATCCAGCTCGATCACCCGACCCTCCTCGGGTTGGATCGGCGGCGAGCTGGCGCACCACATCCAGTCCCACTCGCCGCCGCCGCGAGTGACGACATACGCGTCAAGAACGTGAATTTGATTGCGCGGCAGCGAGATCCAGCCGGGCGCCAACTCCGTCAGCACGCCCTGCCGTGCAAGCTCGGCGACCAGCGGCTCGACGTCGGCGCCCCAGATGCTCAACGTGGAGCGGCCCGAGTGGGAGCGCCGCAGGTACGCCACCGCGCCGCCGAGCGCATAGCCGGCGGCGAGATTCGCCGGCGGATCCCAGCGCGCGAAGGCGTCCTCCGCGCCGAGCGCCGCCACCAGCTCCGCGCGCGTCCGGAGTCGTCGCAACCCCTCAACTCCCATCCCGTCATTGAACATGACCCAGGGCTTCCCAGGGTCCCTTCTGCGAGTTCCCTGGGAACTCACCGCCGCCACTCGACGCACGAGTCGGGCAGGGGCAGGATGGCCGAGGCACCAAACCCGTTGCCCGACCGCTTCCCCTCCGGAGGTCCGCCCATGCCCACCCGAGATTCCGCCTGGCCCGAAGGCACGCCCTGCTGGGTTGACTGCCAGGTCGACGACACCACCGCCGCCCGCGAGTTCTACAGCCGCCTCTTCGGCTGGGAAATCGCCGACGGGCCCGAGGAGTTCGGCGGCTACCTCATGGCAATGAAGGACGGCCGAGCCGCAGCCGGCATCGGCCCGAAGCCCGACGGTATGCCGATGCCATCGGTGTGGACGACCTATATCGCCGCCGACTCGACCGATGCCGTCGCGGAGAAGATCACGGCGGCCGGTGGTCAGGTCATGATGCCGCCCTTCGATGTGGCGGATGTGGGTCGGATGTTCGTCGGACTCGACTCCACCGGTGGCGCTTTCGGGGTCTGGGAAGCTAAGTCCCACATCGGCGTCGGCATTTTCAACGAGCCGAACACGCTGTGCTGGAACGAACTCCACACGCGCCAGTACGCCGAGGCCAAGCGCTTCTACGCCGAGGTCTATGGCTACACCTACACCGGCATGATGGGCGAGACCGAGGACGGCTATGCCACCTTCGCCCTCCCGGGCAGCGAGGACGGTGTCGGAGGTATCTGCGATGACACGGCGATGCCGGACGCGCCCGAGGCGCCCACGCACTGGCTGACCTGGTTCGCCGTGGACGATGTCGATGCCTCCACCGCATTGGTCACCCAACTCGGTGGGCAGGCCATGATGCCGGCGACGGATATGCCGGTCGGGCGCGCCTCGGTGGTCGCCGGCCCGCAGGGCGAATTCTTCGGCCTGATCGCCGTGCAGGCTCCGGCGGAAGCGGACTGACCGCCGCCCCTCGGGCGCGATGACGGCCCGGCATACACCCCTGGCAGGATGGGGCGTATGCCGAGCCTCGCCGACGATGCCGTCGCCCTGGGAGCCCTCGACGGCCGCTACCGGCCCGCGGTGGCCCCCCTCATCGACCACCTCTCCGAACCCGCCCTGAACCGCGAGCGGCTGCGCGTCGAGATCGAGTGGCTGATCTTCCTCACCGATCACGGGGTGATTCCGGGCGCGGGCTCCCTGACGTCCGCTGAGCAGGAGGCCCTGCGGGCCATCCCCGAGCAATTCGGCCGCGACGATATCGCCGAACTCGCCGCCATCGAGGCCGAGACGCAACATGACGTCAAGGCGATCGAGTACCTCTTGAAGCGGCGCTTCGCCGCCCTGCCCGGCCGCGCGGCGGATGACCCGCTGACCGAACTCATCCACTTCGGGTGCACCTCCGAGGATGTCAACAACCTCTCCTATGCCCTGATGGTGCGCGGAGCGATCCGCGAGGTCTGGCTGCCCCGGGCGAGCGCGCTGGTCGAGCAACTCGAGGGCATGGCCCGGGAGTTGCGCGCGGTGCCGCTGCTCGCGCATACCCATGGACAGCCGGCAACCCCCACGACCATGGGCAAGGAATTGGCCGTGCTCGCGTGGCGGCTGCGCCGCCAGCTGCGTCGCATCGAGGCCGCCGAATTCCTCGGCAAGTTCAATGGCGCCACCGGGACGTATGGCGCCCACCTCGCCGCCGTGCCCGACGCCGCGTGGCAGTCGATCAGCCATGACTTCGTCGAAAGCCTTGGGCTGCAGTGGAACCCGCTGACCACCCAGATCGAGAGTCACGATTGGCAGGCCGAGTTGTATGCCGATCTAGCCCGCTTCAATCGCATCCTGCACAACCTGTGCACCGATATGTGGAGCTATATCTCCCTCGGCTACTTCGCTCAGGTCCGGGGGCAAGGCACCATCGGGTCGAGCACGATGCCGCACAAGGTCAACCCGATCCGCTTCGAGAATGCTGAGGCCAATCTCGAGGTGAGCAATGCGCTTCTTGATGTGCTCGCGTCGACCCTGGTGACATCCCGGCAGCAGCGCGACCTGACCGACTCCTCGATGCAGCGCAATATCGGCTCAGCCGTGGGACATTCGCTGCTCGCACTCGACAATGCAAGCCGCGGCCTGGCCGGCTTGGACGCCGCGCCCGAGGCGATGGCCGCCGATCTCGATGCCAACTGGGAAGTGCTCGCCGAGCCCATCCAGTCGGCGATGCGCGCGCTCGCGGCGCGGGGCGTGCCCGGCATGGCGAATCCCTATGAGCGATTGAAGGAACTGACCCGAGGTCGGCGCATCGGCCAGGCCGAGCTGGTGGAGTTCATCGACGGGCTGGGCCTGCCCGAGGACGTCGCCGCCCGCCTGCGCACGCTGACCCCGCAGACATATATCGGTCTCGCCCCCGACCTGGTCGAGCACCTGGACTAGCTCGCTGCATTCGGTACGACGATCGGCGGGCCATTCACCGCCGATCGTCGTACTCAACGTCCAGCTCCGGTGCGGAATACCCCATAGGGGTATGCTGTTGGGTGAGTTAACGACAGCACGGAGGTGCAGCATGGCTGGCTATAGCGGCAGCAAGGACGACTACCTTCGCCGCCTCAAGCGCATCGAAGGACAGGTGCGCGGCGTGGCGCGGATGGTCGATGAGGACGTCTATTGCATCGACATCCTCACGCAGGTGTCCGCGATCACCCGAGCCCTGCAGGCCGTCAGCCTGGGCCTCGTCGAAGACCACATCGGCCATTGCGTCGTCGACGCCGCGCGCGAGTCCGATGACGCCGCGCAGGCCAAGGTCACCGAGGCATCGGCGGCCATCGCCCGACTCGTGCGGAGCTGACATGCCCCAGGACACCCAGCAGGTCGACCTGGCCATCACGGGTATGACGTGCGCCTCCTGCTCCGCGCGCATCGAGCGCAAACTCGGCAAGCTCGAGGGCGTCGACGCGAGCGTCAATCTCGCGACCGAAAAGGCTCGGGTCAGTTTCCACGACCCGATTCGTCTCGAGGACATCCTGGCCACCATGCGCTCGACCGGCTATGGCGCCAGCGTCATCGAACCGCCGCGAGCGAGCGCTCCCGACGAACGCCACGCGAACCACCACACGACTGCCGCGACGGAGCATCACGCTCACGGTCAGCCGGAACACACGAATCATCTCGACCACGACGTCGCGCCTGCCGACACGCTGAAGCGCCGAGCCTTGATCAGCGCCGCCTTAACTCTGCCCGTCGTGCTGCTGGCGATGGTGCCGGCCCTCGGCGACCTGCCCGGGAATGCTTGGTACCAGCTGGCTTTCACGACACCGGTGGTGCTCTGGGCGGCCTGGCCCTTCCACCGCGCCGCGGCGATCAACGCCCGCCACCTGGCCTCGACGATGGACACGCTCGTCTCGATCGGGGTGCTCTCCGCATACCTCTGGTCGGCGATCGCCGTGCTCACCGGACGGGCGATGACCGACATGAGCCATAGCGGCCATGGAGTGCATGTCTACTTCGAGACGGCCGCGGTCGTCACGACCTTCCTGCTCATCGGCCGCTGGCTGGAGGCGCGCGCCAAGGCGGAGGGCAAGAACGCCCTGACGACCTTGCTCGACCTCGCCGCCAAGGAGGTGACGATCGAACGACGGGATGGCTCCGGGCGGGTCGTTGAGGAGCGAATCCCCGTCGAGCAGTTGGCTGTTGGCGAGACCTTTGTCATTCGTCCCGGTGAAAAGGTCGCGACGGACGGTCTGGTCCTCACGGGGCGCAGCACGATCGACACCGCGCTGGTGACCGGCGAGTCGATGCCGGTCGAGGTGGATGCCGGCGATGAGGTGACTGGCGGGACGATCAATGGCGCGGGGCGGCTCTTGGTCCGCGCGACCCGTGTCGGCGCCGACACCACCTTGGCCGGCATCGCGCGCCTGGTGGAGAACGCCCAGACCGGCAAGGCCGGCGTTGAACGGCTCGCCGATCGGATCTCGGCGATCTTCGTCCCCGTCGTCCTCGGCCTCGCGCTGCTGACCTTCGTGGGCTGGTGGATCGGAACCGGCAGCGCCACAACGGCACTCGGCGTCGCCATCGCCGTGCTGATCATCGCGTGCCCCTGCGCCCTCGGCCTCGCAACCCCGACGGCGATCCTCGTCGGCACCGGCCGCGGCGCCCAACTCGGCATCCTCATCAAGGGCCCGCAGGTGCTCGAAGACACCCGGCGCATCGACACCATCGTGCTCGACAAGACGGGCACCCTCACCCTCGGCCGCCCCACCTTGATCGATGTGACCACGCACGGCTCGCTCCCGAAGGAAGCCGCCCTGCGAGCCGCCGCAGCCGTCGAGGCCGGCAGCGAGCACCCGATCGCCCACGCCATCGTCGAGGCGGCGAAGGCCCGGACCCTCGACATACCCGCGGCCACCGACTTCGCAGCCCTTGCGGGCGACGGTGCCCGAGCCCGGATCAAGGACCAGGAGGTCGTCATCGGGCGCGCCACACTCTTTGAGCAGGTCCCCGCCGACCTGGCGGCTCGCGGGGACGGAACCACGGTCTGGCTCGGGTGGGACGGTATGGCGCGGGCGACCCTCACGGTCGCCGACGCTCTGCGCCCCGACGCCCCCGCCGCACTGCGCGAACTCGACCGGCTTGGGCTGACGGCATACCTCCTGACCGGGGACTCGCAGGTGACGGCGGATGCGGTAGCCGCCCAGGTGGGCATCCCGGCGGAGCGTGTGATCGCTGGCGTGCGGCCCGAGGAGAAGTTCGCGATGATCCGTCGGCTGCAGGAGGACGGCGCGGTCGTCGCGATGGTCGGTGATGGTGTCAACGATGCCGCCGCGCTCGCGCAGGCCGATCTCGGCATCGCGATGGGCTCGGGCACCGATGTGGCCGCGGCGAGCGCGGACCTGGTCCTGATGCGGGAGGACGTCCGCGCCATCGGGCAGGGCATCGGGCTCTCGCGCGCGACGCTGCGCATCATCAAGCAGAACCTCGCGTGGGCGTTCGGCTATAACGCGGCCGCGATTCCGCTGGCGATGGCCGGGCTGCTCAACCCGATGATCGCCGGCGCCGCGATGGCCGCTTCAAGCGTGCTGGTCGTGACCAACAGCCTGCGGTTGCGGCGTTTCGGCCGCTGACTCCGGGCGCTGGTGCCTCTTGATCGTTCAAAGGGTCGGGCGGCCCGTCGTCGCGCACTACTGCACGCCGCCCGTGTGGTCAAGAGCACCCCTTTTCGTGTGGAACGATGAACGCATGCGAGTGGATCACGTGTCGTATGCCGCCGAGTCGGATGGCCTCCACGCGACCGCCGAACGGCTGGCCGCCAAGCTCGGGGTGACGCCCGTCGAGGGTGGCATTCACCCCCGGTTCGGCACGCGCAACATCATCCTGCCGCTGGCGCATGAACGCTATGTCGAGGTCGTCGAGGTGCTCGATCACCCGTCCGCCGACAAGGCGCCGTTCGGTCAGGCCGTCCGTGCTCGCAGCGAACTGGGTGGCGGCTGGCTTGGCTGGGTCGTCCGCGTCGTTGACCTGTCCAATCTCGAGGAGCGGCTCGGCCGCGCGGCGGTCGACGGCAATCGCCGCATGCCCGACGGCCGCGAGTTCAAGTGGCGTCAGCTCGGCGTCAAGGGCCTGCAGGCCGACCCGCAGCTGCCCTTCTTCGTCCAGTGGGATGGCGAGTCGCCGCACCCCTCCGACGAAGCCGCGACCGAGGTCACGATGAAGTCGCTGGAGATCGCTGGCGACCCCGACCGCGTCACCGACTGGCTGGGTCTGCCCGCCGAGACCACGAGTTCGGTCATCGCCTTTGACTTTATTGCGCCCCACGGTATGCCGGGCCTGATGTCGGTCACCTTCAACACCCCCGCGGGCGACGTCACCGTCTGACCGCGCGCTGGCGCACTGCTTCGAAGAGCACGATCGCGGCCGCTGTCGCGGCGTTGAGGGAGTCGGCGCGGCCGGCCATGGGTATGCGGACGCGAATCGTCGAGGCTGCGAAGAGTTCCTCATCCAGGCCGTACTTCTCGGTCCCCACCGCGATCGCGACCGGGCCGCGCAGGTCGGCGTCGCTATGCAGTAGGTCGGTGTCCGGGGTCGTCGCGACGAGTGCGACCTTGCGCTCGGCGAGCCACGCGATGGTCTCGGCCGTCGTCGCGGACGCCACCGGCACCGAAAAGACCGTCCCCTTGCTCGCGCGCACGACGTTCGGGTTGCCCCAGTCGGTGACCGGGTCGGCGGCGATCACCGCGGCCACACCGGCCGCGTCGGCTGTGCGCAGCATCGCGCCAAGATTGCCCGGCTTCTCGATCCCCTGGGCCACGAGCAGGAGCCCGTCGGTGGGTATGTCGAGTGCGGACAGCCCGCGCCCCGGGCTCGGGGCGACAGCGAGGAAGCCGTCCGGGCCCTCGCGGTAGCTCGCCTTCTCGAAGACCGCGCGCGAACATTCGATGATCTCGGCGCCGAGTCCGCGGACCTGCTCGACCAGATCGTCACCAGACCCGCCTGGGCCCATTAACTGCGGGCAGTGGAACAGGGTTCGCGGGCGGACACCGGCCGCGATGGCCAGTTCCAGTTCCTCGCGCCCTTCTAAGCGGGTCAATCCGGACACATCGCGGTCACGCCGATTGCGCAGCGCCACAACGGCTTTGATGCGCGCGTTGGCCGGGGACGAGATGACGAGATCGGGTCGAGGTGCGCTCATGGCGCCGCGACTTCCCGACCCCGCCGACCGGGCAGCGAGTCGAGGACGAGGGCGAGGCCATCGGCATACACATCTTCGGTGACCTCGTCGGCGACCGCCTTGACCTCCTCCGGCGCATTGCCCATCGCGACCCCGCGGGCGGCCCAGCGCAGCATCTCGACATCATTGCGCTGGTCCCCGACGGCGAGCGTATGCATCGGCTGGACCCCGAGGCGGCGTCGGACGAGTTCGAGGGCGCTGCCCTTGGAGACGCCCTCGGGGTTGATGTCGAGCCAGGCGGAGAAGCCGACGGCATAGTTCACGCCGTGCAGGCCGATCCGCTCGGCGAGTTTGGTGAAGTCCTCGCTGGTCCCGGTGGGGCTGCGGAAGGTCACGCGCGTGACCGGGTCGGCCAGCAGTTCCTCCCACGGCACGACCGTGACGACGCCCTCCAATGGATCTGGGAAGGGCGCGCTCACTTTGAAGCCGACGCCCAAATCCTCCACTGCCACAACGGCATCCGGCCACGCCCCCCGCAGCAACTCCAGCGCCGGACCCGGGTCGAAGGTAACCGCTTCCAGGACTTCGTAACCGCTCGGGTGCTCGGGGTCCAAGGCGATGGTGACGGCGCCATTGGAGCACACGGCATACCCCTGATCGAGACCGAGCTCGGTGAGGATCGGTAGTGTGCCGAGCACCGAGCGGCCGGTCGCGATGACGACATGGTGACCCGCGTCGGCGACGCGGCGGACGGCCAAGCGGACGCGCTCGCGCAACTCACCCTCGTGAGTGATCGTCGTGCCGTCGATGTCGAGGGCGACCAGATGGGCGTCGCGCACGAGTCAGGCGACCGGCGTCAGGACATCGAGGCCGACATACGGGCGCAGCGCCTCGGGCACGACGACCGAGCCATCCGGCTGCTGGTGGTTCTCCAGGATCGCGACGAGGAAGCGGGTCGTGGCCAGCGTGCCGTTGAGGGTCGCGACGACCTCATTACCCTTCTCGCCGCGCATCCGGGTGCCGAGCCGGCGAGCCTGGAAGGTCGTGCAATTCGAGGTGGACGTGAGTTCGCGGTAGCGGCCCTGGCTGGGGAACCACGCCTCGCTGTCGAACTTGCGGGCCGCGCTCTGGCCGAGGTCGCCGGCGGCGGTGTCGATGATCCGATAGGGCACCTCGATCTTGGCGAGCATGGCGCGCTCCATGTCGAGCAGGCGCTCGTGCTCGGCCTCGGCGTCGGCCGGGTCGCAGTAGACGAACATCTCGATCTTGTTGAACTGGTGCACGCGGATGATGCCGCGGGTGTCCTTGCCATAGCTGCCGGCCTCGCGGCGGTAACAGGTCGACCAGCCGGCATAGCGCTTCGCGCCGGCGCTGAGGTCGATGACCTCGCCGGTATGGAAGCCCGCGAGCGCGACCTCCGAGGTGCCGGTGAGATAGAGGTCGTCGGCTTCGAGGCGATAGACCTCGTCCGCGTGCCGGTCGATGAAGCCGGCGCCCTTCATGACCTCCGGCAGGACCAGAGTCGGGGTGATCATCGGCACGAAACCGTGCTCAAGCGCGAGCGCCATACCGGCATTGAGCAGGCCGAGTTCGAGCCGTGCCCCGGGGCCGGTCATGAAATAGAAGCGCGAGCCCGCGACCCGCGCACCACGGGCCATGTCGATCGCGCCGAGGCCCTCGGCGAGGTCCAGGTGATCCTTGGGCTCGAACCCTTCGGTCGCGAAATCCCTTGGCGTGCCGATGATCTCGCGCACGACATAGTCGTCCTCGCCGCCCGCCGGCACGCCGTCGACGATGACATTGCCGATCGACATCAACAGCGCGTCGCGCTCGGCGACGGCGGCGGCAGCCGTCGCGTCCAGTTCCTTCACCTTGGCTGCGATCGACTTGGTCTCGGCGAGCAGCGCCTGCTTGGCCTCACCCTGCGCCGCGGCGACCTCCTTGCCCATGGACTTCTGCCGGGCGCGGAGTTGCTCGAATTCGGTCAGGGCGGCCCGTCGCTTGGCGTCAGCGTCGAGGACCTGGTCGACGAGCGCGGGGTCATCTCCGCGCGCGACCTGGCTGGCCTTGACCCGATCCGGGTCGTCGGCAAGAACTTTGATGTCGATCACTGGGCAAGTTTATCGGCGCCCGCCCCGGACCTCTCGCGACTTTCCCGCGACTCAAGCCTGCTGCGGCCGGCCGGTCAGCATCAGGGTGACGCCGAGCAGGATCATCATCACGCCACCAGCGGCGCTGAGCCGGCGCAGGCGGTGGGGGCGGCTGGCGAGCCAGGCGCGGGCCGAGCCGGCGGCCATGGCAACCAGCCCGTCACTCGTCACGCCGACGACGAAGAAGGTGAGGCCGAGGACTGCCATCTGTAATGGCACTGGGCCGTGCCCGGGGGCGACGAATTGCGGCAGCAGGGCGACGAAGAACACGACGGTTTTGGGATTCGTCACCCCGACGATGAAGCCGTCACGGATGGCGTGGTGGGCTAGGCGGCGCTGCGCATCAAGAGTCGCCAACGCCGCCTCCGCGTCGCCGCGGTGCCGGATCGTGGTGATCCCGAGATAGATCAGATATGCCGCACCCGCGACTTTGAGGATCGTATAGAGCGCCGCGCTGCGCGCGACCAGCGGACCGAGACCCACGGCAATAAGCAGGATCTGAGCGAGGATGCCGAGGCCGTTGCCGAGCACGGACAGCATCGCGACGCGCCGACCCTCGGCGAGCGCGCGGCCGATGACGAAAAGCAGACTGGGCCCGGGGATGGCCGCCAGCAGCAGGCTGGCGACGAGGAAGCCGAGCCAGAGATTCAGCGGTGGCATAGCTAGCTGCGCACATCCCACACGTGGTGGGTCAGGTCGTGCAGCAGGTAGGCACCGAGCGTCGTGACGGTGAAGGCCGAGCCGTCCCCGCGTCGCCCGGTGCGCTCCCAGGCACGCTCGGGAATGGTGGCGTATGTCGTCGCGAGCCGCTCCGCCGCGCTCGCCAGCTCGGTGCGCACGACGGCGGGGTCCTGGTCGGCATACCTCTGCTCGATCGCCGTCGCGTCCTGGTCCCAATTGGCGAAGGGCGGATCGTCCTGGTCGAGCATCAGGTGGGTGCGGTCGTCGAAGAGACGGCAGACATCGCGGACGTGGCAGCCATATTCCAGCGGCGACCAGACGCGTGGCGCGGGCCGCTCTCGGACGTCTTGGCGGGTGAGGACGTATTGCCAGGGCAGACTTGCCTGGCGGATGGCATCCGCATACTGCCCGGGCGCGACGGCCGCGGGGTCGAAACCACAGTCGGGGCAGGGCCGGTCGAGCACCCAGGTCCAGTCCTTGTCGTCGGGCTCGGGGGCAGCCAAGGATCCCGCGCGGTCGTCGCTCATGCCACACATGTTAAGGAGCGCGGGGCACGCTGGTAGTTTCACCCGCGTGCCCAACACCGTGATGCTGCTCGGAGCCCTGGCATTCGTCGGCTTCCTGCTTGTTGCCGCGGTGCTTTTGGGCATCAACTCCCGCCCTGGTCGGCATGCCCGGATTCGGCCGCATCGGGACAGTTTCCGGCAAGCCACCGTCGAGCCGCCGCGCAAGAAGCGGGCCGCGGTCATCATCAATCCGACGAAGTTCGACGACCTCGCGACCGTGCGAGCCACGCTCGCCGCCGTCGCGACTGGCCTCGACTGGGACGCCCCTTTGATTGTCGAGACCACCAAAGAAGATCCCGGTGCCGGCCAGGCGAGCGCGGCGGTCGCCGAGGGCGTTGATCTGGTCTGTTCGCTCGGCGGTGACGGCACGGTCCGCAATGTGGCAAGCGCGCTGGCTGGCACCTCGACCCCGCTTGGGCTGCTGCCCGGCGGCACGGGGAACCTGCTCGCTCGCAATCTGGAGTTGCCCGTCTCTGATCTTGCCGAAGCTTTTCGCGTGGCGTGCACGGGCCGCAACCGAGCGATCGACGTGGCGTATGCCGTTCTGGCTCAACCGGATTCGTTCGCTCCTGCCAACGCCTCCAAAGCGGATGCATCCACGAGCGATTCCTCCACGAGTGAGTCGCCCTCGGTCGAGCATGCCTTCCTCGTGATGGCCGGTGTCGGTCTGGACGCGACGATCATGTCGGAGACGACCGAGGAGGCGAAGGCCAAGATCGGCTGGCCGGCGTATGCCGCGACAGGTTTCCGTAACTTCCTCGGGCCGCGCCTGAAAGCGCACGTCTCGATCGACGGCGGCCCGGCCACCTCGGTGCTCGCCCAGACCGTGCTGGTCGGCAATTGCGGCAGGATCACCGGCGGCATCAACCTGATGCCCGATGCCGAACCGGACGATGGTGTGCTCGACTGCGTCATCCTGGCGCCCAAGGGTTTTCCTGGCTGGGTGAATGTCACCGCGCGGGTCCTGACCCAGCACCGAGGGACGAGAACCGAACGACTGCAACGGCATACGGCCACCACGGTGACCATCACGACCGACAAGCCGCAGGCGGTTCAGCTCGACGGCGATGTCATCGGCGAGACCCGCGAGATCCGGGTGCGCATCGCGCCGCGCTCGCTGCTGGTCCGCAGCACCTGACGCCCCTCCCCGCCCCGAGCGGAGCGGGGTTTCTGAACGCGAGCGGGGCTATAGGGCCGCTCGCGTTCAGCAGACCCGCTCGGCTAGGCAGAAACCCCGCTCGGCTCGGCAGAAACCCCGCTCGCGTGCACAAAGCCCGCTCGGCTCGAGGCTGGCAGCGTCGGTCAGCTCGGCTCGCGCCACTTGCGCTCGAAGGGCAGCCGCCAGCCGAAGGGCGAGACCAACTGGTGAATCTGGTTCGGGCCCCAGGAGCCTTGGTCGTATGGGCGCACGATCGGCGGGTTGTCGAGCAGCGGCTGGCTGATCTCCCACAGGCGCTCGATGCCATTGGCGGAGGCGAAGAGCGTCGAGTCGCCGCGGGCGGCGTCATAGATCAGCCGCTCGTAGGCCTCCAGCACCGAGCCCGCCCAGGTCGTGTCCTTCATCGCGAATTGCATCGACAGCTTGTCGAGCCGATAGCCCGGACCGGGTCGTTTGCCGTAGAAGGACAACGACATTCGCGGCTGGTCGGACAGGTCGAAGGTCAGGTGGTCTGGCCCATGGTCACCGACGCCGGAGCCGGGCGGGAACATCGAGCGCGGGGGCTCCTTGAAGGCGATGGAGATGATGCGGGCGCCCTCGCCCATCCGCTTGCCGGTGCGCAGGAAGAACGGCACGCCGGCCCAGCGCCAGTTGTCGATGTAGCACTTCAGGGCCACGAAGGTTTCGGTCTCGGAGTCGGGGGCGACCCCGGGCTCCTGGCGATAGCCGACATACTGCCCGCGCACGACATTGGTCGGCTCGATGGGAGACATGGACCGGAAGACCTTGGTCTTCTCCCGGTTGATGGCGGCCGGTTCCAGCGCCGACGGCGGCTCCATCGCGGTGAACGCGAGCACCTGGAAGAGGTGGGTGACGACCATGTCGCGGTAGGCGCCGGTCGCCTCATAGAAGTCGCCGCGCTGGGTCAGGCCAAGCGTCTCCGGCACATCGATCTGGATGTGGTCGATGTTGTTGCGGTGCCAGATGGGCTCGAAGAGACCGTTGGCGAAGCGGAAGGCCAGGATGTTCTGCGCGGCTTCCTTGCCGAGAAAGTGGTCGATCCGGAAGATCTGGCTTTCGTCGAAGACCTCGTGCAACTGCCGATTGAGCTTGACGGCCGAGGCGAAGTCGGTGCCGAAGGGCTTTTCCATGATGATCCGCGAGCGATCGGCCAAGCCAGCAGCGGCAATCGTGCTCACCGCCGCGAGGGCGGCCTTCGGCGGAACCGATAGATAGTGCAACCGCAGTTCGTTGTCTCCGGGCAATTCCTCCTCCGCGCGTAGGACGGCCGCCTTGAGTTGGTCGGGGCCGGCGGAGAGCGGGACATAGTCGAGGCGCTGGCTGAAGGCGTTCCAGTCCTCGTCCTTCAACGTCCGCGTGCTGTGTTCGCGGATGGCCGTCAGGGCCAGATCGCGGAAGTCGTCAACGCTCATTTCGTCCAGCGAGGTGCCGACGACGCGAAGGTCATCCAGCAGGCGGGACTGGAAGAGATGGAGCAGTCCGGGGATGAGCTTGCGCTTGGCCAAGTCTCCGGTGGCGCCGAAGAGAATCACGGTGACGGGTGCGCTCATTCACCCATCTAACCCCTCCACGGCTCGCCGCGCCATCACGAGAAGGCGTCGGTCCCGAGGCCGAGGAGGAGCTCGCGGCCTACGCTGGGCTCGTGGGTTCTCGCACGGCATACGTCCTCGGCGGCGGGGGTGTGCTGGGTGCCTCGCAGGTAGGTATGGTGCGCGCGCTCGCCGAGGCGGGGATCGTTCCCGATCTCGTGGTGGGAACGAGCATCGGCGCGCTCAATGGGGCCTTCATCGCGGCCGACCCGAGCGTTGAGGGAGCGGAGCGGCTGGCGGAGGTGTGGAAGGAAGTCGTGCGCGAGGGCGTGCTGTGGGAGCGTCCGGTCCGCAAGGCCGCCCGCATCGCGCGCAATCCCACGCACCTGCTCACGCATGCCCCCCTTGCGACGGTCATCGACCGCTACCTCCCGCTCGAGCGCATCGAAGACCTGAACGTGCCCTTTCAGTGCGTGGCCGCGCGCCTCGAGGACGCCAGCGCAATGTGGTTCTCCCACGGCCCGATTCGGCCCGCGGTGCTCGCGTCATGTTCGGTGCCGGGGCTCTTCCCCCCGGTCGCCATCGATGGATCGCACTACCTCGACGGCGGCCTGGTGCACTCGATCCCCGTTGGTCGCGCCATCGACCTCGGGGCTGACGAGATCTATGTTCTGCAGGTGGGACGGGTCGAGCAAGGGCTCGCGGTGCCGCGCGCGCCCTGGGACGTCGCCGCGGTGGCCTTCGAGATTTCGCGCCGGCACCGCTATGTAGAGGAGATCACGCGCGTGCCCGATTCCATTGCGCTGCATGTCCTTCCGAGCGGTGCCAGTGGCGCGCCGACGGTCTCCCTAGCCCAAGCACGCGGCCGCAAGATGCGTGATCGCATGGACGCCGCATATGACGCGTCCACGAACTATCTCGACGCGCAGGACTGATCGCGATGGCGATGGGCGGGATCAAACCACCACCGGTCTTTGTCCGGCGACTGCTGCGCCTGGTGTGGCCGGTCGTCGCGATCGCGGTGACCTTCGTCGCCGCTCCGGTGCTGGTGGCTGGCGCGCTGTGGTCGGTGGTGGACCGGCGCGCCCGACTCTTCCGGGCCACTGGGATGCTGCTGCTCGTCGTATGGCTAGATCAGCAACTGCTGTGGGGCTGTTGGCGATTGCGTGTGCAGGAGCCGCTGGGCAGCGGGCCGCAGTGGCAGGCTGACCACGAGAAATTGCTTGTCGATGTCCTGGACACCGTGATGCGTCTGGCCCGCAAGTGGGTGGGTTTTGAGGTGCGTCTGGATGCCGTAATGGACTTCGGCGAGCCGGACCGACCGCTGATCTCCTTCGCCCGGCACGCCGGACCGGCCGACTCGGTCGCGGTCGCCTGGCTGCTCTCACGCACCGCCGGGCGCCTGCCACGGATCGTGCTCGCCGATGCCCTGCGCTGGGATCCCGGCCTCGATTTGGTGCTCACGCGTCTCGGGTCCTCCTTTGTGCCGTCGGCATCCGGCGCCGGCGACGACCGGCTGCTCGGGGTGCGCCGGCTCGCGGATTCCCTGGCTCCCAAGGACGCCTTGCTGATCTTCCCGGAGGGCGAGAACTGGACGCCGGATCGCCGTCACCGGCGCATCGAGCGGTTGCGTGCGGCCGGCCAGCAAGCCCGGCTGCGACAGGCAGAACGACTGCGAAATGTCTTGCCGCCCAAGACCAAAGGCGCAATCGCGACGTTGATGGCTCGGCCCGACGCCGATGTCATGATCGTGGCGCATGCCGGGTTGGGCCGGCTGACAAGTCCCCGAGCGATCTACAACGCACTCCCCTTCGATCGGCCCTTCCTCGTGCGGACCTGGACGTATGCCGCCACCGACGTCCCGCGCGACCCCGCCGCCATCGAGACGTGGCTCGCGGACCGATGGAGCGAGATCGACGCCTGGGTCGACGCCCAGGACGAATAGATCTGGGACACCCCACGACGTTCGCAGCACGGCCTAGCCGGTGGCGCCTTGTGCGCACGCGGCGATACTCGTCTCCGTCAGCTCAGCACCCGAGAGTTCGGCGACCACTGCGCCGAGGCGCAGAACCAGCACGCGGTGACAGATATGCGCCAACTGTTCGTAATCGCCGGACGCGATCAGGACCACCGCACCCGCCGCCGCAGCGTCGCAAATCGTTTGCAGCACATCGAATTTCGCGCCTGCGTCAATGCCCTGGGTCGGCTCGTCCAGCACGAGGACGGTGGGTTGGTGGTCCATCCACTTCGCCAGCACAACCTTCTGCTGATTGCCGCCGGAGAACTGCCCGACCCGGGCCGTCGGATCCGGCGGACGCACGCCGAATCGGCGCATGGCATCACCCGCCCGGGTGACCTCCACGCCCCGCCGGCGGCGCGCCAGGGACGAGGAGCGCGTGTCCGGCAGGATCGCGAGATTTCACTCGCTTGAGCGTCCAGCCAGACGCCATCACGCTGTCGATTGCCCGGGACCATGCTGATCCCGCGCGCGATGCGTTCCCCGATGCCGGCCGCACTGAGGTCCTCGCCAGCCAGCACCAGACGACCTGCCGTGGCCGGAGCAGCCCCCGCGACAAGAGCGGGGAGCTCTTCATGCCCCATGGCTGCTCGGCGACTACCGCTTCGAGCCGCTGACCGGGCTGTGGCGCCACCGGCTCGGGCCGGTCGAGCCGCCGCTGCGATTGAGCGACATCTCGTACGCCACGGACGGCACGATGACCTGGCCGAGCCACGCGACCACCGCCCCGCCGGGGGCCTTGGCGGGCTATCAGGAGCAGGCCCGCGAACTGCTCGCGGCCACGGACGCGCCGGACCTAATACGGCACCGCGCGGATGCCGAGGACTTCGCTGGCCTGCGCTGGTTCGTCCTGCCGGACCGCTGCCTGCCCGAGTAATCTCGGGAGATCAACCGAAGAGCTGGGTGCCCCAGTCGGCGCCGTCGGCCAGGCCAGGCGGGCAGGCGAAGAGCGCAGAGCCGGTGTGCTCGATGTATTCGTTGAGGACGTCCTTGGCCGCGAGCGCCCGCTGCATCGGGACGAATTGGGCGTGCGCGTCGCGCATGAAGGCGACGAAGAAGAGGCCGGCGTTGAGGTGGCCCAGGCCGTCGGAGCCGTCGGTGAAGTTGTAGCCGCGGCGCAGGATGCGCACGCCATTGAGGTTGTCGGCGTGGGCGAGGCGGATGTGGGCGGCCATGGGAATGGCGGGCTGGCCATCGGTCCGGGTGGCCGCGAAGTTAATCGCGTCGAACTCCTTCTTGGCCCCGAGCGGCTCGCCCTCGAGCTTGCCGCGACCGAAAATGTCTTGCTGCTCTTGCAGATTCGTCCGGTCCCAGACCTCGATATGCATCCGGATGCGCCGCGCGACGAGATAGGAGCCGCCGGCCATCCAGGCCGCCCCACCGGGCACATCCTCGGGGGCCACCCACACGTGCTGGGCAAGGCCCTCGGCGTCCTCGGCCTTGACGTTGTTGGTGCCGTCCTTGAAGCCGAAGAGGTTGCGCGGCGTCTTCTGCGCGACCGAGGTCGAAGAGGTCCGGCCGAAGCCGAGCTGGCTCCAGCGCACCGCGACGACGCCGAAGCCGAGCCGGATCAGGTTGCGGACCGCGTGCACGGCCACCTGCGGGTCGTCCGCGCACGCCTGGATGCAGATATCCCCACCGCAGGTGGCTGGGTCAAGGTCGTCGCCCATGAAGGCTGGCAGGTCGTGCAGCGCCTCGGGCTTGCGCCCGGCCAGACCGAAGCGCTCAAAAAGGCTGGGGCCGTAGCCGATCGTGATCGTGAGATTCGCCGGCGGCAGGTCGAGCGCCTCACCGGTGTCGGTGGGCACGCCATATGGTCCGAGGCCGACGGCGCCACCCGGGGCGGCCTCCGCGCCATAGGTCATGCGTTCGGCCGCGCGGGTCCACGCCGTGAGCATCGACCGCAGGTCCTCGGCCGACTCCGAGACCACATCGAGGGCGACGAAATGCATCCGGTCCTGCGCCGGGGTGACGATGCCGCCTTGGTGGGCGCCGCGGAAGGCGATCGGCGTTCCGACCGGGCCACCTTCTCCCCCAACCGAATCCGGAGACGGAGCAGCGGCGACGTGCCCGCTGTTGCGGGTGGCGGCATACATCAGGGACGCCCCGGCGGCACCGGCGGCGACCCCGAGGGCCGAGCCGACAGCGGCCCGGCGGGAGGGGTCTACGGCGTGGCCGTCAGGCCTTGGCGACGACACCGGCCACCTGCGCGACATTCTCGGAGAAGGCGTCGAGCGCCTGGGTGAGCTTCTTGACGTCGTCCTCGGTGAGGTCGGTGTAGAGCTTGAAGCCGTCCCCATCGCGGTAGGTCTCCAGCAGGTCGCCGAGGGCCTTACCGGTGGAGTCGATCTTTGCGACCAGGTCCGGGTCCTTCTTCTCCAAGAACGGACGAAGCTCGGCGATAGCCTGCTTGGACCCCTCGAAGTTGGCCTCGAAGTCCCACAGATCGGTGTGGCTGTAGCGCTCTTCCTCGCCCGTGACCTTGCCGGTCGCGATCTCGTCGAGGAGCGCCTTGGAGCCGTTGGCGAGCTGGAGCGGGTTGAGCTCCACGGACTTGGCCTTGGTCACCAACTCGGTGACGTCGGCCAGCAGCTTGTCCGCAATGGCGTTGGAGTCCTTCTGCAGGCCATCTACCCACAGGTCCTTCTCAAGCCGGTGGTAGCCGGTGAACTCCATGCCCTCAGCCGTGACATCCTCGCGGCCGTCGATCATCGGATCGAGGTCGCCGAAGGACTCCGCCACCGGCTCGATCCGCTCCCAATAGGACCGCGCGTGCGGGTATGCCGCCTTGGCCTCCTCGACCTTGCCCGCCTTGACGAGCGCGACGAAAGCCGTTGTCTCCTTGAGGAATTCGTCGGCCTGACTGTTAACCCAGCGCGAGTAGCCGGTGACGGCCGTCTTGAGGTCCTCGTCGTCGGTCTTGGCCGCGGGCGCATCACCCGTGACGGTGAAGGCCGCGCGGATGCCGTCCCCGACCATGCCCGGCTTGCAGGCCGTCTGATAGGTCCCTGGTTCGGTGACCTCAACGTGGAAGTCGCGGGAGATGCCGGGCGTGATGTTCTCGACCTCACCGACGATCCGGTCGCCCTCGGCATACACATAGAACTCATTGATCTTGGTGCCGGTGTTGGTCACCTTGAAGGTAATGGTGCCCGCGGGCGCCGTGGCCGTCGAGACCTGGCACTCCGTGTCGGTCGCGTTGACGGTGATCGGTCCGCCGCTCGCGGAGCCGGATCCGCTCGGCGAGGATGACCCGCCACAGCCGGTCAGGGCCAAGCCGGCCGCCCCGAGGAGGGCGAGGGCGGGGCGAGTGGTGAGGCGTGCAGACATACGGACGGAACTCCTGAGAACTAATCGGGCAGGGGGTATGCGGATCAGGCGGCGACGCGGGCGTCTCGCGCGGGTGCCGGGGCCGGCGGGCTCGCCACCGGCCGCAGGAAGAGCGGCATGACGATCGCGACATAGGCCGTCCAGGCGATCGCTTGCAGCCAAGTCGTGGCCGGGGTGAAGTTGAGGATGCCCTTGAGCAAGGTGCCGAGCCAGCCGCCGGGCTCGATGATGTGGCTGATGTCGAAGGCCAGCGAGTGCAGGCCGGGCAGGAAACCGGCTTCCTGCAGATCGTGCAGGCCATAGGCGAGGATCCCCGCGGCCACCAGCACGAGGAAGATTCCCGTGTAGCGGAAGAACGACCCGATGTTGAACCGGATGGCGCCGCGATACATCAGCACGCCGATCACGATGGAGCCGAGAATGCCGACGACCCAGCCGATCAGCGGCTGGCTCGTGCCGGAGCCCGCGGCCTGCGCGGTGGCGTAGAAGAAGATCGCCGTCTCCAGGCCCTCGCGGCCGACGCCGAGGAAGCCGACGAGAGCGACCCACAGGCCGCCGGCATCGAGCGCGCGGTCCATCGACCCCTTGAGCTCACCGGAGATGGTTCGGGCGGCTTTCCTCATCCAGAAGATCATCACGGTGACGAAGCCCACCGCCAGGATCGACGCGGAGCCGCCGATCAACTCCTGCTGCTCGAAGGACAACTGCCGGGTGCCATAGGTCAGCAGGGCGGCCAGGCCAGCCGACAGGACAACCGCGGTGGCCACTCCCGCCCACACCCACTTCAGCGCCCAGCGCCGGTCGGTCTTGACGAGGAAAGCGATCAGGATGACGACGACCAGTGAGGCCTCGAGACCTTCGCGCAAGCCGACGAGGGCGTTGCTGACGAGCATCTGATAATCCTTGCGCCGGACGGATTCCAACAGAGCTAAGGTAAGCCTTACCTAATCGGCCCTGTCAAATGATGTTCCGCATGGCGTAACCCGCGCCGCCCCCGTCCACCGTGGCGGACGCAGGTGCGCGGACCAGGCTCGCAGCGGCGGCTATCACCCGGCCTACCGCCTGGTATTGGTCGCGATCACGACCAATACCAGGCGGTAGGCCGGTGGTTAGCTCGGTGGTGCCGCTGCAGGTGATAGACGAGGGGCGGGTCAGTCCACGAGGTCGCGGAGGGCGCCGAGCCAGCGGTCGGCGGCACGGAAGTCGTCATCGGAGTTGTAGGGCGCGACCTCGGCGCGCGCCTGATCGGCCCGGGCATAGCTGCCGAGGAAGACCACATCGGCGCACACCCGCTTCAGTCCGGTCAGCGCCTCCCCGACGCGCTCGTCCAGGACGTGGCCCTCGATGTCGACGGAGAAGCAGTAGTCACCCATCGAGTGCTTGGTCGGACGCGACTCCAGGCGCGTCATATTGATCCCGCGCGTCGCGAACTGCTCCAACAACCTCAGCAGGCCACCCGCCATATCGGTGCGCTGGAAGAGCACGAGCGTGGTCTTGTCGGCCCCCGTGGGCGCGGGGATGTGATGGGGCCGGGCGACGAGCACGAAGCGGGTGACGGCGCGTTTGATGTCGCCGATGTCCTCGGCGAGCACCTGCAGCCCGGCTTGCTCGGCGGCGACTGGCGCACAGACCGCGGCGTCGTGGCGTCCCTCGCCGCCGGGCGCGAGGTCGGTGGCGGCCGAGGCCGTCGACAGTGTCGGGACATAGGTCGCGTCCGGCAGGTTCGCGGTCATCCAGCCGCGGACCTGGGCCCAGGCATGCGAGTGGGTGCCAATGGTGGCGATGTCCGCGAGCGTCATACCCGGGCGGGCGGCGAGCACGAAGCGGATCTTGACCAGCCGCTCGCCCACGACGATCAGCGGGCTGCCGCTCGCGAGGGCGTCAAGGGTCGCGGTGACGCCGCCCTCGACGGAGTTCTCGATCGGGACCATCGCCGCCTCGACCTCCCCGGCGCGCACCGCGGCGAGGGTCGCATCGACGGAGGCGAAGGGGACATGCTCGGCTCCGCGGGCGGCCGGCCAGTCGAGCAGCGCCATCTCGGTGAAGGTGCCCGACGGGCCGAAGTAGCCGAAGCGTGTCACGGGGGCAGCGTAGGCCGCTCGGGCACCTGACTCTCGGTCGGTCCGGTGTGCGGATGAGCAGCGAGGGGCTTCTCGGCAGGCGCGTAACCTCATACCTCGCCATGACTTTCAGCCTCGTCACCGCCGCCATCGTCTTTGGCTTGATCTTCCCGGTCGAACTGCCGGACAAGACCTTCATCGCCACGCTGGTGCTCGCGACCCGCTACCGCCCGCTGATGGTGTGGATCGGGGTCACGGCCGCCTTCGCCGTCCAGACCCTGGTCGCCGTCACCCTCGGTGGGCTGGTCGCGCAACTGCCGCACCGCCCGGTGCAGGCCGTCGCGGCGGCGATGTTCCTGCTGGGGGCCGTTCTGCTTTTCCGCGGGTCGGGACAGGCGGATGCGGAGGAGGCCGAGGTTGAGGAGGAGTTCGAGGCCAAGGTCGCCGGCCCGGCGACCGGCTTCCGGGCCATCGGCGCGAGCTTCCTTGTGCTCTTCCTCGCCGAGTGGGGCGATCTGTCGCAGTTGCTGACCGCCTCGCTGGCGGCGCGCTATCAGGACCCGCTGTCGGTGGGCGTCGGCGCCTTCCTGGCGCTGGCGACGATCTCGGCGCTCGGCGCTGCGCTCGGGCGCCAGTTGCTCAAGCGGATGCGCCTGGCGACGATCCGGCGGGTCGGCGCGAGCGTATGCCTGCTCCTCGCGCTCCTGACGCTGGTGGAGTTGGTCCGGGGCTGAGGGCGCCCGGCCGGCCCGGAGCTGAGCGCCTGAGCGCCCAGTGCATGAGCCAGAGGGCGAGCAGGGCGCCGGCCAGATCGGCATTCTGCAGGATCCGGCCGATCACCTCTGGGGGCCAGTCGTTAGCGATCCACGAGATCCCCCACCACGGCAGTCGGCAGGTGAACCACACCCAGATGAGCGCGGCGGCGAAGGCGCGGCGGCGGTCCCGCCAGGGCTGGGCGCCGAGAATGGCGAGCACGACGACGACCATCCAGTGGAAGTGATGAATCCACGCGACGGGTGAGAGCAGGCAGGCCATGAGACCGACGGCGGCGACCTCGGTGATGGAGTCCCCGGCGAGATAGGCGCGGCGCGCGAGGGCGAAGCCGAAGGCGCCGACCGCGAGGACACAGACCAGCCAGATGGCGCTGCCCGCGACCCCGTCCGGTCCGAGCCGCATCAGGACGCCGCGGATCGACTGGTTGGAGGTCCCCATATTCGGGCCCAGCCGGGCCGGGTCCTGCAGGGCGCCACCCCAGAACGCGAGGGAGGCCGAGGGCAGCAGGATGGCGGCGGCGATCCACGTGCCCGCCGCCGTAGCCACCGCGGCGGCCGCCTCGCGATAGCGCTTGGTGACGAGGTAGTGGATGAGGAAAACGCCGGGCGTCAGCTTGATCGCCATCGCCAGCCCGACCAGCACCCCAGGGGCGATCGAGCGCAGCAGCCGCGGCCGCGGGCGGCGCAGGTCCATCAGGCAGGCCAGCACGATGAAGGCGTTGACCTGGCCGAAGCGAATACCGTCGCCGACCGGATGCAGCCAAAACATCGGCGCCGCGAGCGCCCCGAGGATCAGCGGGCGGGCCGCCCCGCCGGGGCCGGTGTGGATGAGCCGGTATGCGGCATACCAAACGATCCCGGTGGTCGCGGCGATTTGGGCGACCGTCCAGAGCCACCCGACCACCCCGAATGGGAGCAGGGCCAGCGGAATCGCGAGGATCGCCGCGAACGGCGGATAGGTGAAGGGCAGCAGTTGCGGCGCCTCGGTCATCGCGTCATAGATCGGCCGCCCGATGAGGATGGAGACGCCTGCCTCGCGATAGACCTCGACATCGACCTGCCACTGGTCCTTGGGCCAGAAGATGAGGAAGCGCAGGACCGGGATGCTCGCTGCCGCGAGAATCAGCGCCGTCGCGAGCACCCAGTGCCACGCCGGGGCGCGGTGGTGTGAGGTCGCAGGGTTCGGCACCGGCCAATTGTCGCCCGTAGCCTTGGGCGGTGACGATTCCGCCCCGGCCGCGCCGCGCCGCCCTCTGGTGCCGGCTGCTCGCGTGGCTCGGATTGGCCGTGGTCATGGGTATGCCGACCGCTCCCGCCCCCGCCGCCGCCTCCGATCCCGTGGCCGATCGGCTGATCGTCGTCGGGACCGGCGGCTTCACCTGGGCGCAGGTCTCGCAGGAGGCAACGCCGGCCTTGTGGGAGCTGCTGGCCGCGGGCAGTTCCACGACCAATAGCGTGCGATCGGTCAATCCCAACACCTGCCCGGTCGATGGCTGGCTGAGCCTGTCCGCCGGGCAGCGCGCGGCGGCGCCCAGTGCCGACGGCGCGGCGCTTCGTCCCACGAGCGCACCCTGCCCCGCCATTCCGCAGCCCACGGACAATGGCGCGATCACGGTGCCGGAGTGGGCGACCTATGTCGCGGCGGCGCACTCCCTGCGCTTCGATGCCGAACCGGGGCTGCTGGGAACGCAACTCGACACGGCGGGGGTTTCCAGGGCGGCCATCGGGCCCGGTGCCGCGATCGCCGCGGCCGACACGCAGGGGCGAGTCCCGGCATACGCCGTCGTGGACTGGACGAGCGCGAGTCAGTTCGAGATGCGCAAGGCGATGGGCGAGGCCCGGGTCGTCTTCGTCGACGTGGGGTCGGTGCGCGATCCCGCCGACCTGGCCGCCGGGGAGGCGCGGCCGGAGGCGGATGTCGCGGCGCAACTCGCGGAGATTTCTCGTCGCGTCGGCCTTGTCGAGCGAGCCCGGGCCAGCGACGAGACGCTGATCCTGGCGGGCCTGTCGGACGCCGGCGTCGGCTCGCGGCTGCGGCCGATCGTGGTGCGCGGCCCGGACTATGGCCCCGGCGAGCTCTATTCGCCCTCGACGCGGCAGCCCGGGCTCGCGCAGAGTCAGGACCTCACCGTGACGATCCTGCGGCTGGTCGAGGCCCAGGTGCCCGCGGGAATGGGCGGCGCCCTGCTCGCCCCGCGCAATCCCGGAAGCACCTCCGCGGAAGCGGTCGCGCAGCGGCAGGTGCATCTCAATGACGTCGACGATGCGTCGCACGAGATCCACCCGCTCGTGCCGATCTTTTTCTATGGCCTGATCCTCGCCCAATTGCTCATCTATCTGCTCACCTGGCGGGTGTGGGCGCGCGAGCGCGGCTCGGTGGCGCAGCGGCTGCGGCTGGTCTCGATCGTGCGCGTGGTCGGCGTCGTTGCCGCCAGCGTGCCGGCGGCGACCTTCCTGGCCAACCTGATCCCGTGGTGGCGCTCGGCGCACCCGCTGCCGGCGATTGTCGGATCGGTCGCCCTGTTCGTGGCGCTCATCGCTGGTGCCGCCCTGCTGCCGCCGTGGGGGCGCACGCTCATGGGGCCAGTCGCGGTCGTCGGCGGGGCGACGATGCTCGTGCTCGCCGTCGATGTGATGACCGGATCGCGGCTGCAGCAGTCCTCGCTGATGGGCCTGCAGCCGGTGGTCGGCGGCCGCTTCTATGGCATGGGCAATGTGACCTTCTCAATCTTCGCGACGGCATCGTTGATGCTGGCAATTGCCTTGGCGCACTGCGCGAATCGCCGCTGGGGGCGCGGCGCGGCGCTTGCTGCTGTGCTGGTCATTGGTCTCGCGACGGTCGTCATCGACGGCAGCCCCGCGTGGGGGGCCGACGGGGGTGGGCCCCCGGCATACCTCCCGGGCCTGGCCTTCTTTGTGCTCGCCCTGCTGGGCATCCGTATGACGGTGCGCCGGGCCGCCGTCATCGCGGCGGTGACCGCCGGGCTCTTCCTGCTGGTGGGTTTCCTCGATTCGCTGCGGCCCGCGCAGGATCAGAGCCACCTCGGCCGATTCTTCGACACCATCGGCAGCGGCGGTGCGCTGGACATCATCATCCGCAAGGCCCAGCAAAACTGGGGCATCCTCATCAGCAGCCCGCTGACGGTGCTCGTGCCGTTCGGGCTCTTTTTCGTCATCTTTGTCCTCTTGCGCCCGACCTCGTGGGGGTCGCGGTCACTGCACCGATCCTTCGAGCGGGTGCCCTATCTGCGGCCGGGCCTGATCGCGTGGCTGGTCGTCATGACGATCGGCTTCTTCATCAACGATTCCGGTGTCGCTATCCCCGCGGTGGGGGCGACCGTCGCCATTCCGCTCATCGTCGCGATCAGCTCGCGCACGCTGGTGGAAGAGGCCGCACACGGGGCGAACTGAGTTGGTCATCCAGACTGCCGACAAGCCGTGGGGAGAGGTTCTGCGCAGCCCCGAAGTCCTCGACTTCTTGCCCTGGGCCTTGCTCATCGCGGCGGGCTGCGCGGTGGCCGCTGCGCTGCTGCTCATCCCGCTCATCACGCACGCCCGGTTGGCCGGACGGGACGATCAGTCGTTGGTGACCCCGCGCAATCTGCTTCCGTTGCAAGACGATCCGAGCGCGCGGGTCAGCGACCGGGTGCGCGATGCCGTCGTCCAGTTCGATCTGCCCGCCGATCTGCGGCCCGAGCAGATGGCGGTTCTCTTGCACGACGGCAGTCCCGAGCGCGCCATCGCGGCGGGCCTGCTCGACCTGGAGTCGCAGGGCTTCGTGCGTATCGACACGGACGGTCGCGCGAGTGCGGTACAGGCCGAAGGGCGGGTTCCGGAGAGTGAGTTTCAGCGCCGGCTGTTGCGGATTGTTCAGGGCCGCAACACGCGCTTCGAATGGCGGGACTGGGCGCTTAGTGCGCTCTATGCCGATGCGACACAACAGGGTTGGTTCACGGGGCGCCCCGACTATACGAGTTATGGGCCCCGCCTGTATGCCGCGACGACCTTCACGCTCGGCGCGATCTGCGCCGCTTTCTCCACCCGCCTGCTCATCGCCGGCTATTGGACGTTCAGTCTGGCTCTGTATGCCGTGGCCGGACTCTTCGTCATTCTCGGCTTCGCCTTCCGCTACTCGGCACGGCGCCGCCCGAACCGGACCCAGACCGGCCGGGCACTGGCCGAGCAACTCGCGGGTTTCGCTCGAGCTGTGGGCGCGACACGCGAGTTGCGGCATACCCAGGCGGGGCGCGATGGCGCTGGCGCGCAAAGAGATTCGAACTGGCCGGCCGTCCTGGTCGCCCTCGGAGTGGACGACCGGCCACTGAAGGGGTTTGTGCGGTCGATCCCCACGGAGGCGCCGACGCCCCGCTGACGTGCGGTCAGTCCGGGGCTGCGGCGGGGTCGGCAGCCCGGAGCAGGCCCTCTGCGGCGAGCGTGGCGATCGTTTGACGGACCAGGTCTGCGGCCTGTGGATGCGATCCGTGCTGGGCGATGACCTCGTCCAACAATTGGGCAGGAGTTTGCGGGCTCTCGCAGAGCGTCCAGACCGTGGCGCCCAACCCCAGGAGTTTGGTCGGCTGGTGCGCGTTGAGCACGAAGATGCTCTCGGTCTCGATGTCCCGCAAGGCATCTCGCCAGGGTGCCCGCTCCAGGGGGCCGTCAAAGTCCGCGTTCGGGGGGGTCCACGCCGGGGACGGCGACCACGGCCCGGTGCGGCGATCCGCACTGGGGGCGATGCGCTCCCAGTCCCGCGGCCGGTGGTCGCCGGGTGCGACACCGCGCAGCAGTTCAAGGATCATCCCGATGGCGTCGGTGATCTCGACATATCGCAGCCGGAAGGTGCCGGCGCCAGCGGTGAGGACATTCGCCAGGGTCGGCAGGGGCTCGTCGTGCACGGGCACCGAGGAGGACTGCGGAATAACTTCGCTGAGAGCGGTGAGCAGATCGACGGGCGTCAGGTCGAGGGGACCTGGGGCATCACTGCGCCACAACAAAATGGTTGCAGCGACCCACGGCTCGACGGTCGACGGCGGCAAGAGGCCGACCTCATCCGGGGCCATCTCGACCTTCGGTTCGCCGGGCCTGGGGATGACTGACAGCGGCTTGGGATGCGGTATGACGATCCCGTCGGCATCGATCGCGGCGGTCTCGTCACTGAGATAGCCGAGATGGCGACCCAACTCTTTAGCGGCGGTTGTCTTGCCGGTTCCCGATTCGGCGACGAGCAGCACCGTGGCTCCGGTCTCGGGGAGGGCGAGCGCCGCGGAATGCAACAGGGTCACGCGCCCCGCCTGCGCGGTCAGGCTGCGGACGGTCATCAGGCCGGAGAAGGTATAGCTCGCCGTCTCGATGTTGCGGCCGATCACCAGCGGATCGGAGAGCCCATCGGTGAGGTCAGGGTAGGTGACCGTCAATTCGCGGGGGAAGTCCGGCGGCTCGTGGGGATCGGGTTCCCAGCCGGATGTGCGTCCCCACAGAACGCGCAGCCGGTCCGCGTCCGCCTCCGTCACGCGACTGACATCGACGCGCCAACGGCAGCCCATCGTCTTGATGAGAAGCGGCTCGGTCACAGGGTTCTCTCGTCGGGGAGTGGCGCGGTGTGCACGATGATTTGCACGGACCCGATTATGACGAACCCGGCCCCAAGCGCCGACCGCAAGGAGCGGGCGTTCCCCGGCGCGACGCCGGCCAGGAGCAGTTGACCCTCGGAGAGCGAGTCAAGGGCATCGCCGAAAAGCGTTGAGCCCCTTCCGGGTTCGGCGGCTTCGACGCCAAGCTCCGGCAGCCCGGCCACGCCACGCGAGAGGGTGACGAGGTCGCTTCGGTGCGTGTCGGCATACCCCAGGACCCGCACGTGCGAGCGGCTGCGCCTCGCGGCGGCGGCGCGCGGGGAGTCGCGCAGGTCGGGTCGGTCCACGAGACGGCCAACGCGGCCGCGGCCCTGTCCTGCGAGCAGGACATCGAGGCAGTCGATGACCGCGCCGGGGCCGGCGATATCGAGCACGGCCTGCGGCAAGGTGGCGCCGCCGAAGCCGTCGGCGCCCGCTCGCGTCAGCGCGTCGAGGTCGAGGGACCGGTCGGTGCACAGGTATGCCCGGCCGGTCAGCGCGACGATCCCGCTCACCCCGGCGCGCCAGGCGGGCAGGTGTACAACGGCCCCGTCGGCGGGCGGCCAGCCGCCGGCGATCGCGTCCCGCAGGATGGGGGCGAGTGGGTGGTCGCCACCCGGGGGCTGGGTGGGCGGCGGGAGCTGGGCCGGCACGGGGTTACCCTCTCAGACCGCACGAGGCCGACCGGAAGCCGCCCCGTTACGCTTGTCGACCATGGCCCAGCCCCACGCCGCAGCGATCCTGGAGGACCGCTGGAATCGCGCGAAGGGCGAGCGGCTGCGCACGCGCGGCTGGCAGGGCGAGGTCGTCACCTTCACCGGCTATGGCTCCACATCGCAAGCGCGGGTCCTCGCGCGAGTGCTGCTGACCCGGCATCCGGAGCACGCAGCGGCCGACGCGGCCGCGAGCGATATCGAGTTGTATCGCGCGATGCATGTGCGCCGCGGCTGGCGCTCCTTCCTCTCGACGCCGGGCACCGACCTGCCGGTGACGATCACCCTCGGCGACCGAACGGTCAACACCCGCACCGACCGGGCCGGGATCATCGATGTCACGATCACGGGGCACGGCCTGGACGCCGGGTGGCAGACCGCGCGGATCGCCACGTCCGGGCGCGAGGAGGTCGAGGCGGCGGTGCGGATCGTCGCGGACGATGTCACTTTCGGCATCGTCAGCGATATCGACGACACCGTGATCAAGACGATGCTCCCGCGGCCAATGATCGCCGCCTGGAACACCTTTGTCCGGCATGAGGGGACCCGCAATGCGGTGCCCGGCATGGCGACGACGTATCGAGAGTTGTTGCGGGACAACACCGGAGCGCCGATCGTCTATCTGTCGACGGGTGCGTGGAATACCGTCCCGCAGCTCACGCGCTTCCTGCGCGATAAGGGCTATCCCGCGGGACCGCTGTTGATGACTGACTGGGGACCGACGAACACCGGGTGGTTCCGCAGCGGGCAGGATCATAAGCGGGCGGCGCTGCATCGGCTCGCGCGCGAGCTGCCGTCGATCGAATGGGTGCTCGTCGGCGACGACGGACAACACGACCCGGCCATCTATGGCGAGTTCGCCGAGCAGCGCCCGGAGAAGGTGCGCGCGATCGCCATCCGCCGGCTGTCCGCGACAGAGCAACTCCTGTCGCACTTCACGCCCTTGGCGCAAGATGACGTCGGCGCCGGCCGGCGCAAGCTGTCGTCGGTGCCGATCTGCCGGGCGAGCGATGGCTATGGCCTGCTGCGGTTGTTGCGCGTGGCGCTGGGGCAACTGCCCGTGCCGAATGATGTCGTCGTGGAGGACTGAGGTATGCCGGAGCTCCCCGAAGTGCAAGCGCTCGCCGACTTTTTGCGCTCTCGCGCAACGGGATTGGCGGTGGTCGGCGTTGAGCTCGGATCCTTCACGGTCTTGAAGACCTTCAATCCGCCGCCGGATGCGCTGATCGGTGCACCCGTTGACGGGGTGTCACGGTTCGGCAAGTTCATCGATATCGACTGCGGCGGAACGCATTTCATCTTCCACCTCGCGCGGGCCGGTTGGCTGCGCTGGTCGGATGCCTTGCCCAGCACTGTGATTCGGCCCGGCAAGTCGCCGATCGCGGTGCGCGTGCGGCTCGACGACGGGTCCGGTTTCGACCTGACGGAGGCCGGCACCAAGAAGCGGTTGGCGGCCTATGTCGTCGGCGATCCTTCCCAGGTTCCCGGGATTGCTTCACTCGGCCCGGACCCCTTGGCCGACGACTTTTCGGAGGCCGACTTCGCGGCGATCCTCGGGGCGCGCCGGGCGCAGATCAAGGGCGTGCTGCGCGATCAAGGCATCATCGCCGGCATTGGAAATGCCTACTCCGACGAGATCCTGCATGTCGCGAAGATGTCGCCTTTCGCCATCGCGGCCTCGCTGGACGAGGACGCGGTGAGCCGGTTGTATGCCGCGATGCGCTCAACTCTCGCCGCGGCCGTGGCGACGGCATCCGGCAAACCGGCCGCCGAGTTGAAGGACGCCAAGCGGGCGGGCATGCGCGTGCACGGCCGCACCGCCGAGGTCTGCCCCGAATGTGGCGATGTGGTTCGTGAGGTGTCCTTCGCCGATTCCTCCCTGCAGTACTGCGCGACCTGCCAGACCGGCGGCAAGCCACTCGCCGACCGGCGCACCTCCAAGTTCCTGAAGTAGCCGTCCGGGACGAGGCCTGTCCAAAGTGATGATCTCGCGCTGAGGTCGTCAGTTTGGGCCCAGGTCGTCAGGTTGATGTGACGATCTCGGCCGAACCTGACGACCTCGCGAACCCGACACGCAACCGACCGACCGACATAGGGTCGCGGGATGACTTCCCCGGAAACGCCCGCGCCGGTCACACCGGCCACGCCCGGCACGGTGACGGCCACCCACACCGCCACCACCCGCACGAGCACCGCCGCCCCGGCACCGAGCGATGCGACGGTGACCACCCGCCATACCCTCCGAACCGCATCGGGCGAGCTGCCCTATACGGCCACCACCGGCCGGATCGTGCTGCGCGAAGAGGTCTATGACGATGGCGTCTTCCAGGGGACGCGGGCCAAGGCGGAGGTCTTCCTCACGGCATACACCGCCGACGATGCGGACCCCACGACACGGCCCGTCGCGTTCGTCTTCAATGGCGGGCCGGGCAGCGCGAGCCTGTGGCTGCACCTCGGCCTGCTCGGGCCGCGCCGGGTGCTCGCGGGGGATACCGGAGAACCGGCGGCGCCGCCCTACGCGCTCGTGGACAACGCCGAGAGCCTGCTCGCGCACACCGACTTGGTCTTCATCGATCCGATGTCGACGGGTTACACGCGGGCCGCCGAGGGGCAGAAGCCCGGCGACTATCACGGCTATGCCGGCGACATCAGCGCCATCGGCGAGCTCATCCGACTCTGGACCTCTCGCCAATCCCGCTGGCTGTCACCGAAGTTCGTCATCGGAGAGTCGTACGGCACGCTGCGTGGAGCCGCCCTGGCCGAGCACTTGCAGGGCCCGCTGGGCATGTATCTCAACGGCCTGGTCCTCATCTCGAGCGTCCTGGATCTGTCCTCGATCGACTTCGAAAATCAGCGCAACGACCGCGCGCACGCGCTCTATCTGCCCTTCTATGCCGCGACCGCGCACCGGCACGGCAAGCACCCCGGCCGCTCCCGGGACGATGTGGTCGCCGAAGCTCAGGAGTATGCGGACCGCGACTACCCATGGGTCCTGTCCCGGGGGTCTCGACTCACCGCCGCGGAGCGCGCCGATGCGGTGGCGACGCTGGCTCGTCTGACCGGGCTGAGCGAGGAGTATGTCGACCGGGCCGATCTGCGGATCGAACACTGGCGCTATTTCGGCGAGCTGCTGCGCGCCGAGCGTCGCACGGTGGGGCGCCTGGACTCGCGCTTCACCGGCCCGGCCGCGTCGGCCATCGCCGAAGAGATGGACGCGGATCCGTCCTTCGATGCGATCGACGGCGGCTACACCGCGGCGATCAATCACTATCTGCGCGCCGAGCTGGGCTATGAGAACGACCTGCCCTACGAGCGGATCGCCGAGCGCGTGCACCCGTGGTCGTATGCCGATTTCGAGGGCCGCCCGATCGACGTCTCGCCGCTGCTGGAGCGGGCGATGCGGCGCAATCCGCACCTGCTAGTGCACGTTGCCTTCGGGGTGTATGACGGGGCCACCCCGCCCGCCGCCGCGGAGCAGGTGCTCGCCCTGCTGCGGTTGCCGGATGAGCTGCGCGGCAATATCGAAAAGGCCTACTACAACGCCGGACACATGATGTACGTCCACGAGGAGTCGCGGGTGCGCCAGAGCGCGGACCTGGCGGACTTCATACGTCGGGCCAGCCGCCAGGCGCCGCCAGCGTGAGCGCCCCCGGGCACAATGGGCCCCATGAACGAACTGCCCTCCGTGTCCGTCACCGACCTCGCCGATGATGCGGTGCTGCTTGATGTCCGTGAGGACGACGAGTGGGCGGCCGGCCGGGCACCCGGGGCGGTGCATATCGTGATGAACGAGATCCCGGTGCGATTGGGCGACTTGCCGGATCTCGAGCCGGTGGCCGTGATCTGTCGCTCCGGCGGGCGGTCCGGGCAGGTCGTGCAGTGGCTGAACGCCCAGGGCATCGACGCGATCAATGTCGACGGGGGTATGCGGGCTTGGTTCGCCGCGGGCAAGCCGCTCGCCGGAGACGACGACGCCCCGCGCGTCATGTGACTACGCTCGACGCATGGGCCTGTTCTCGCGACGCAAGGACGACACCCCCGAGGCCGCGGAGGCGACACCCTCCCGCTATCCCGCGGCGGACGAATCCTCGATCGATGACGCTGGCATGGGACCGCTGCGGCCCCGGGACCGGCGGCTACGGGACGAGGAGGAGGCGCGGGTCGCTAGCGGGCTGGCTGCGCTGCAGGCCGAGTCGATCGACGTGGACGATCTGGACGCGCTCGGTGCTGCCTTCGACGCGGAACTGACCGCGTGGCGCGATGTCTCGCGTCGCAAGCGTCCGGACCACGACGGCATCGTCGAGATGTTTGCCATCGGGGTCGGCGAGCACCTGACGCGCACGACGGATCTGCGCTGGCGCGTGGTGACCGATGTCTTCGGCACCGATCTCGCCGTGACCGATCAGAAGGAGGGCGATTTCGTCGTCGTCCCCCAGAATCTGGTCGCCGCGCGGTGGATGCGCGGCGAGACCGGCTGGCTGCCCGGCGTGGTCCGCCACATCATCACGGTTCGCGAATCCGTCTGATCCGCAAGGCTTTTCGGTGGACGTGGAGCGCGGGGGCCGGTTCGAGCGCCGGGTGCTCGGGCCGGGACGCGAGCCCGATCCGCGCTATAGCCTCGCCAACGAACGCACCTTTCTTGCCTGGATCCGCACGGCTCTCACTCTGCTCGGTGGCGGTGTCGCGATCGAAGCCTTCGCCGGTAACGCCCTCGGCGTCGTGGAGCGCCGCGTGCTCTCCCTCGGGCTGGTGTGTCTGGGTATGGTGCTCGCCGGCGTCTCCTGTTATCGGTGGGTGAGCCTGGAGCGGGCGATGCGTCAGGGCCGGCCGTTGCCACTCAATCCGGTGGCCCTCGCGCTCGCGGCAGGGGTGACGATTGCGGCCGGTGCCCTGGCGATCTCGATCGTCGCGCGGGGGTGATCGGCGTGACCGACGCGCATCCGGTGTGGTCCGGTGACACCGGCCTGGCCCGCGAGCGCTCCGATCTCTCCTGGGGTCGAACCTTGCTGTCGGTTATGACCGTCACCGCGCTCTTCTTGCGCTGGTTGCCGGAGTATGGCGGTGGCGTCCTCCTCCCGGTCGTCTTCGGCATCCTCGCGGGTCTGGGCCTGGTCCGGCTGCGCCATGGGCGGCGCGCGGAGGTTTTCGCGGGGCATGGCGATGCCGTCGTCGAAGTCTTTGGCTTGACAGCGCTCGTGCTCCTCGTCGGCTTGGCGGGCTTGGTGCTGATCACGATCGGCGTGCCGGGCTGAGGTGCTTCGCGGGGCGGCTGCGAGGACACGAACGGCGGGTGGGCGGCGAATCTGCCGAGAAGGTTAGACACTGACATACAGTCCAATCGTGGACCCGATCAGGAACCCGTATGCGCCCGGTGCCGGTCAGCGCCCGCCCGAGTTGGCCGGCCGTGATGAGCAGCTTTCCCAGTTCGATGTCGTGCTGCAACGCGTGGCGAAGGGGCGCCCCGAGCGCTCGCTGATCCTCACCGGTTTGCGGGGCGTCGGAAAGACCGTGCTGCTCAACGCTCTTCGCGGCCAGGCAGTCCGAGCGGGTTGGGGCACAGGGAAGTTCGAGGCGCGCCCTGACCAGACGCTCCGGCGCCCGATCGCCGCCGCGGCGCATGTCGCGGTGCGAGAGCTCGGGCATACGCAGCTCGACCAGGTGGACCACGTGCTGGGGGTGGTGAAGTCGTTCGCGCAGCGCGAGACCGCCGCGAATGCGAAGCTGCGCGACCGCTGGAATCCCGGCATCGACGCCCCCGCCATCGCCGGCCGGGCCGACTCGGGCGACATCGAGATCGACTTGGTGGAACTGCTGACCGATATCGGCGGGCTTGCCGCCGACCTGGGGCGCGGGATCGCCATCTTCATCGACGAGATGCAAGACCTCGGGCCCGAGGACATCTCCGCGCTCTGCGCGGCGTGCCACGAGATCTCCCAATCTTCACTGCCGGTGATCGTGGTCGGCGCGGGTCTGCCGCACCTCCCGGCGGTGCTTTCTGCGTCAAAGTCCTACTCCGAGAGGCTGTTTCGGTATGCCCGCATCGACCGCCTCGAGCGCGACGCTGCGGACGCAGCGCTTGCTGTGCCGGCCGAGGAGGAGGACGCGGACTTCGAGGTCGATGCCCTGGCCGAGATGTATGCCGTGACCGGCGGCTATCCGTACTTCATCCAGGCCTATGGCAAGGAGGTCTGGGATCTGGCACCCGGCACGCCGATCACACGCGAGGACGTGCTTGTCGCCGTCCCGCGCGCGGAGGCGGAACTCGCCGTTGGATTCTTCGGCAGCCGGTATGAACGCGCCACCCCCGCCGAGCGCGACTATCTTCGCGCGATGGCCGAGGTGGCGCTGGTCGACGCGGAGGGGAACCCCCTCGGCGGCGCCAGCCGCATCGAGGGCGGGGCCGCCACGGAGGAGACCGACGAATCTGGCTCGGGGACAACGGCATACAACTCCTCCCTGGTCATCGAACTCGACTCGGTGCCCACCTCCGAGGTCGCCAAGTGGCTCGGCAAGCAACCCCAATCCCTCTCCCCCGCCCGCGACGCCCTGTTGAAGAAAGGCCTGATCTACTCCACCGAACGCGGCCGCATCGCCTTCACCGTCCCCCACTTCGGCCGCTACCTCCGCGACCACCCCTGACCCGGGGTGTGTCAACGGCGAGCGATTTTGAGATTTACTCGGAAGTATGAGACGGCGTGAGACGGATCGCCGCTTCAGCGGTGGATTCTGAGACGTCAGCCGCGGAGTTTGAGACGGCCGCTTCGGTCACATCCCCATCTGGCGGTTGATCGCGGTCGCTCCGATCTCGACTGCGAGATCTCGGCCGGCGTTGCCCAGGTATGCAGCCGTCTTGCGCAGCCAGCCCTTCCGCTCGGGTCTGGCTCGCGCTCTGCTGCCCATCGAGGGCGCTGACGAGTCGATCTGCGATCGTCTCAGCTGTCGGCCAGGCACCGACCGCGCGACGCGCGTGGCCGGTTGGAGCGCCGATCATGACGACGTGGCCCGAGGAGTACCTCTGCATCTTCATGACGTAGGGCGGCTGCTCAGAGTCGAGCGCTCTGAGCGCCGACTGGACAACCTCGGCGGCGAGTCCGGTCTTCGCCTCGATTTGGTTGGGGCTCACGATCTGACCCGTCTCTTCATAGAGCTCAACGATCGCCCGTAGTACGGGCAGGTCACGCACAGTCCACGTCTGATCCATGGACCTATTGACTCAGACGCCACCGACAACGCCGGCGACTGCGGCAGGCTGGTCTCATGCCAGGTGGTGATGCTTTCGACGAGCGGGATGTTCGCCACGAGTTGGCAGCAGCTATCGATGACCTACGCTCACTGCTCCGGGCCTTCGATGAAGTCGAGCCAGCTGCGATGGTCGAGCGCTTCTACATCCACGCCATCAACGAGCTCGACCTCGCTGGCCGAACGGTTGTTGATGCCCTCGATCGCGGCTTGGGCGGTGCGCGGTAGTCGCCGTCTCGGGACGCCCGCGCTGCTCGACCCTTAGGGTTGCGATCAGTGAATACCGGTAATGGTGACCCCAAGTTGGCGGCCGAGCAGCGCGCGCGTGTGCTCATCGACCGTCAGCTTGCTGATGCAGGCTGGTCGGTGCAGGACAAGAAGGACCTGAACCTGTTCGCCAACGATGGCGTGGCCTGCCGTGAGGCGGTCATGAAGACAGGGCACGGCCGGGCCGACTACCTCCTCTACGTCGACAAGAAGGTCGTCGGGGTCATCGAGGCCAAGCCCGAGGGCACCACGCTCTCGGGCGTCGAGTGGCAGTCGGCGATGTACGCCAACGGCCTCCCTGCCGACGCACAGCTGCGATCGATCACCGTCGACGGACGCCTGCCGTTCGTGTTCGAGGCCAGCGGGTCGGAGACCCACTTCACGAATGGCTACGACCCCAGCCCTCGCGCCCGGCGGATCTTCAACTTCCCCAAGCCCGCAACCCTGGCGAAGCTCGTCCGGGATGCCGAGGCTGATCCGGACACCCCGACCTGGCGTGCCAAGGTGCGTCACCTCCCAACACTGGACGAGGCGCCGCTTCGGCCTGCTCAGATCACCGCGATCAAGGGCATCGAGCAGAGCCTGGCCGACCAGCAGTTCGACCGTTCGCTGGTGCAGATGGCCACCGGAGCGGGCAAGACATTCACGGCAGCGACCACCGCCTACCGACTCCTCAGGCACGGCGGCTTCCGGCGCATCCTCTTCCTCGTCGACCGCAACAATCTCGCCGAGCAGACGATCGCCGAGTTCCAGAACTACCGCACCCCCGGCGACGGGCGCCGCTTCACCGAGATCTACAACGTCGACAAGCTCACCAGCGCCGGCATGCTCGGCTCCTCCGACGTCGTGGTCTCCACAATCCAGCGCGTCCACTCAGTCCTGCGCGGCAACGACGTCACCGAGGGCGACGACCCGGGCCTCGATGACTACGTCCCCGACGCACCCGTCACCGTCAGCTACTCCACGGACCTCCCGCCCGAAGCCTTCGACCTCGTCATCGTGGACGAAGCCCACCGCTCCATCTACGGCGTCTGGCGCGGCGTCCTCGAGTACTTCGACGCCCACGTCATCGGCCTGACCGCCACCCCCGGCAAGCAGACGTTCGCGTTCTTCCGGCAGAACCTCGTCTCCGAATACACCTACCCCCAGTCCGTTGCCGACCGGGTCAACGTCGACTTTGACCTCTATCGGATCCGCACTGAGATTAGCGACCGTGGCTCCACGATCGACGCCGGCACCATCGTGCCCAAGATCGACCGCCGCACCCGCAAGCAGCGACTTGAGGCGATCGAGGAGGACTTGGAGTACACGGAACGGCAGCTCGACCGCGCGGTCACGGCCAAGTCACAGATCCGCCTCGTCCTGGAGACCTTCCGAGACAAGCTCTTCACCGAGATCTTCCCCGGCCGCTCCACGGTCCCCAAAACCCTGATCTTTGCCAAGGACGACGCGCACGCCGAGGAGATCGTCACCACCGTCCGCGAGGTCTTCGGCAAGGGCAACGATTTCGCCGCCAAGATCACGTATGCCGCGAAGGACCCCAAGGGACACCTCCAGGCCTTCCGCACGTCCCCGACGCTTCGGGTCGCCGTGACTGTCGACATGATCGCCACCGGCACCGATGTCAAGCCGCTCGAATGCGTGCTCTTCATGCGCGACGTCCGCTCGGCTCAGTACTTCGAGCAGATGAAGGGCCGAGGGGCGCGCACCATCGCGCCTGCCGACTTCCAGTCCGTCACCCCCGACGCGACCGCAAAGACCCGCTTCGTCATCGTCGACGCTGTCGGCGTCACCGAGCACGAGTTCGTCGACCCGCCGTTGAACCGCGACAAGGCCGTCCCGCTCAAGAAGCTCCTCGACAAGGCAGCGAATCTGACCATCACCGAGGACGAGACCGCCACCCTCGGCTCACGCCTGGCCAAGTTGGAACTCGAGCTGACACCGGAGGAACGCACCGAACTCGACGAGGTGGCCGGCGGCTCCGTTCGTGACATTGTGCGCCTCCTCGTCGATGCCGTTGATCCGGACACCCAGGCCAAGGCCATCGAAGGGGCCACTGACCCTAACCAAGCGCGGCGCGACCTACTCGAGCGCGCCGTCACGCCGCTCGCGTCCAACCCCGATTTGCGGACCCGCATCCTCGAGCTGCGCGCCACCCACGACCGCATCGTCGATGAGGTTAGCGTCGACGTCCTCCTCGACGCCCACGGGGTCGTCGACCCCAACCGGGCCAAGTCGGTCGTCGAGTCCTGGGCTGAGTATCTGACCGAGCACCGCGACGAGATCACCGCGATCCAGGTCATCACCGAGGCCAAGGTTCACCGAATCGCCTTCGCGGATATCCAAGAGCTCGCCGACCGCATCTCCCGGCCGCCGCACAACTGGACTCCCGACATCATCTGGGCCGCATACGAAGCGGTCGACATCGGCAAGGTCAAGCACAGCGACCGCCACACTCTGACCGACCTGGTGTCACTGCTGCGTTATACGGTCGGCCTCGACAACGAGCTCGTCCCCTACGCCGCGAAGGTCCAGGAGCGGTATGCCGCGTGGCTGGCTCAACAGGCGCAGGCGGGCTCTGACTTCTCCCCTCTCGAAAGGTGGTGGCTCGACCGAATGGTCGACGTGATCGCCTCAAGCGCCGGCATCACCGCAGAGGACCTCGACCGCGCACCCTTCACCGACAGAGGCGGCGTCGATGGTGCCCTCCGCGACCTCGGCGACCGCGCCGGTGACTTGCTCGATGCACTGAATGCGGAGCTGACCGCGTGACTTGGGCTTCCCTCGAAGAGGTCGGGCGTGCAGGGCTCTTCTCAGATGGGGACTGGGTGGAGTCCAAGAATCAGGACCCGCAAGGAACTGTTAGGTTGACCCAGCTCGCGGATGTCGGGGTGGGAATGTTCCGCGATCGATCGGATCGATGGATGCGCGAGGACCAGGCTTCCCGCCTGAACTGCACGTTCCTTGAACCAGGCGATGTCCTCATCGCGCGGATGCCCGATCCCATTGGCCGCTCCTGCGTCGTGCCACCCACCATCGGCAGGGCTGTAACGGCCGTTGACGTCGCCATCCTGCGTGCGGACACGAGCTCCTTCGAGCCGGCCTACGTGGCGTGGATGATCAATGCGCCGCAGTTCCATATGCGAGTTGAGGCCTTGCAGAGCGGTACAACACGCAAGCGCATCTCGCGCAGGAACCTCTCGACCCTGTCCATACCGCGCGTGTCTCTGTCTGAGCAGCGGCGGATCGTCGAGATCCTCGAAGAACACCTCTCCCACCTCGACGCCGCCCACCACGGGCTGCGCCAGGCCAGCCAACGGGCGGAGAACCTCCACGAGTCAGCCATCCGATCACTCATCCCCGACGACTGCCCATCCCGACCCCTGCCCGGCTTCCTTGAGACACCACTCACGAACGGTCGATCGGTACGTTCACGAGACGGGGGTTTCCCCGTGTTACGGCTCACGGCCCTGAAGGGCGCTGGTGTCGATCTGTCTGAGCGCAAGGCGGGTGACTGGTCGCGCGCTGAGGCCTCCCGGTTCCTCGTGCAGCGCGGCGACTATCTCATCGCCCGAGGTAGCGGGAGCTTGCGGCTGGTGGGCAGGGGGTCGCTGGTACGCGCCCAGCCCGACGAGGTGGCTTTCCCTGACACTGCGATTCGCGCCAGGCCGAGGGCGGAAACGATGCTCCCGGAGTTCCTCGACATGGTGTGGAACTCGAGGCGGACCCGCTTGCAGATTGAAGGGGTCGCCCGAACCAGCGCTGGCATCTACAAGGTCAACCAGTCGCAACTCGAGGGAATCGAGCTCCCTCTGATACCGCTCGAGGACCAACAACGGTTCGTCGCCAGCATCGGGGCTATCGACGACCATCGCCGCCGACTCATCGCGGCCATTTCCTTGGCCGAAAGGCGACACACGTCACTGAGGAGAGCCGTCTTGGCGGCGGCGTTTGAGGGGAAGCTCACCGGGCGGCACACGGACGCCGAAATGATCGAGGAGTTGACCGATGTCTGACCTCAAGCTGTTCCGCATCACCGACGGCGTGGCCACGGAGTTGCAGGGCGCCTCGGTGGCCTTGGAGCGCTCCCTCCAGAAGCTGATCGAAGCCAACATGGACACGCTGTTCGGTGTGCGGCTCCTGGCGACGGAGTACTCCACGGGCACCCGCCATGGCGGCCGGATGGACTCGCTCGGGATCGACGAGAACGGCAGCCCGGTGATCTTCGAGTACAAGCGGGCGATCAACGAGAGCGTCATCAACCAGGGCCTGTTCTACCTTGACTGGCTCATGGACCACCGTGGCGACTTCAAGGTGCTCGTGCTCGAGCGTTTAGGTACCGAGGTGGCATCAGGGATCGACTGGCGCAACCCGCGACTGATCTGCGTGGCCAACGGGTTCACCAGGTACGACGAGCACGCGGTGAACCAGATGGACCGCAGCATCGACCTTGTCCGCTACCGCGACTTCGCTGGTGAGCTGCTCGCTCTCGAACTGGTCCACTCCTCGCGGGTGGATGCCCAGACCTCGACCGGCGCGCCTGACGTGACGCCACCGGTGACCGAGTCGCCAACCCCCGCGACGTACAAGACTGTCAGTGAGTACCTCGATCAATCGCCGACCGAGCTGAAGGACCTCTACGGCGAGCTCGACGACTACGTGCGGGCGTTGGGCGACGACGTGACGCAGAAGACCCTGAAGTACTACATCGCCTACCGGCGCCTGAAGAACTTCCTGTGCGTTGAGATCTTGCCGCAGCGGCGCGAGCTCGCCCTGTATCTGAAGGTGAACCCGGACACCGTGGATCTCGTGGAGGGCTTCAGCCGCGACGTGCGCCAGATCGGCCACTTCGGCACCGGTGATCTCGAGGTTCGAGTCAACGGCCCGGAGACGCTCGCTCAAGCGCTGCCGCTCGTCCAGCGCTCCTACGAGGAGGGCTGACTGTGACGAACGAACCGATCACAGTTCCCGCGCGGAGTCGCCGCTGGGGTGTACGTTTGGGACACCAAATCCCCCGAGCCTCTCAACGATGCGCAACTGGGGGATTTTCTCTTGCCTGAACGCCAACGGAGTCGGGCGCGAGGCGTTGAGCGCTACCTCAAGCCCGCCCTCTCGCAGAGCGACCTCCTGGATCGCTGGCAGCAACGAGGGCTGATCCTTGACGATCGGGATCGTGCCGCCCGGTATCTGAGGCACATCGGCTACTACCGGATGTCCGCATACGTACGCAGTTTTGAGGCCGACGAGAGGGACATCCTGCGCGCCGGTACAACCTTCGATGAGGTGCTAGGCCTCTACATCTTCGATCGCAAGCTACGCCTGATCGTCCTCGACGCACTGGAACGGGTCGAAGTCGCAGTGCGGGCTGCCCTGGGGGACCAGATGGCCCTCGTGCATGGACCGCACTGGTACGAGAACAGCGCCCACTTCGCCCGCCCAGGCACCCATACGCGGCTGCTCGAGGACGTCGACCGGATGGTCACAGATCAGATTCAGCGGCCTCGCGAGCAGTTGGTCGGCCAGGACTCGTTCGTATCTGCCCTCGAGCACTACGTCACGCGCTACGGCGAGCCGGCACGGCCCCCGACCTGGATCGTCATGGAGGAGCTGAGCTTCGGAAGCATGCGAAACGTCTATGCCTCCCTCGCAAACACCACGGCCCAGAACGACATTGCGAGGACGCTGGGTCTCAGGGCCCCGGTCTTGGCCTCGTGGCTGCTGACCTACCAGCGGGTGCGTAACATCTGCGCCCATCACGGTCGTCTGTGGAACAGGGGACTCGGCGTCTACCCTGCCATTCCCAAGTCGCGCGCGATCCGGTGGATCGACGACGGCGACCTGTTCATCCGTGACGAGTGGCGACGCCAGCGGTTGTATCCCGTGCTCGTCTCGCTCCAAACCATGCTGCACACCATTGCGCCAGGCTCGTCGTGGGCTTGGCGTCTCGACGACCTGTTTCACGAACATCCCGCTGTCCCGCTCTCGGGAATGGGCATACCCCGCGGATGGATCGACGACCCGTTTTGGCCGAGGAGGCACCCGTGAGCGATTCCCGACGGTTGGTGGACAAGCTGTGGTCGTACTGCGATGTGCTGCGCGACGACGGGGTCGGCGTCATCGAGTACACCGAACAGCTGACCTATCTGCTCTTTCTCAAGATGGCGCACGAGCGCGCCACCCGGAAGCTGAAGCCGCAGCAGATCGTGCCCGAGGAGTACTCGTGGCAGCGACTCCTCGACGCACAAGGTGATCAGCTCGAGTTCGAGTACACCCGCATCCTCAACGGACTGGCCCGCCAGCCCGGCGTGATCGGCACGATCTTTCGTAAGGCGCAGAACCGCATTCAGGACCCGGCCAAGCTCAAGCGCCTTGTCGTTGACCTCATCGACAAAGAGAACTGGTCTCAGTCCGGCACGGACATCAAGGGTGACGCCTACGAGGAGTTGCTCAGCAAGGGCGCCTCTGACAAGGGATCTGGCGCGGGCCAGTACTTCACGCCGCGCGCCCTCATCCAGGCGATCGTCGACGTCACCCAGCCCACCGTCGAAGACACTGTCGTCGACCCCGCCTGCGGCACGGCCGGCTTTCTCCTGGTGGCCAACGAGTATGCCGAGCAGGGCGCCGAGTCGATGACGCCGACGCAACGGGCCAAGCTGCAGGAAGGCTTCGTCAACGGCTACGAACTCGTCGACGGCACCGCTCGCTTGGCGGCTATGAACCTCCTGCTGCACGGGATCGGCACGGCCGACGGCGACTCGCTCATCGAGGTCCGCGACTCGCTCACCGCCGACCCGGGCAAGCGATGGTCCGTCGTGCTGTCGAACCCGCCGTTCGGGAAGAAGTCGTCGCTGACGATGATCGGCGCCGACGGCCGAGAGGTCCGAGAGGACCGCGAGATCGAGCGCCAGGACTTCGTCGCCACGACGAGCAACAAGCAACTCAACTTCGTCCAGCACATCATGACCATCCTCGACACCAACGGCCGCGCGGCAGTCGTGCTGCCCGACAACGTCCTCTTCGAGGGCGGCGCGGGCGAGACCATCCGCCGCAAGTTGCTCACCGACTTCGACCTGCACACCATGCTGCGGCTGCCCACCGGCATTTTCTACGCCCAAGGCGTCAAGGCCAACGTGCTCTTCTTCGACAAGAAGGTCGCCCGGCCCGGTCAGCCGTGGACCGAGAAGCTGTGGGTCTACGACCTGCGCACCAACAAGCACTTCACCCTCAAGCAGAACCCACTCCGGCGAGCCGACCTCGACGACTTCGTTGCTGCATACGAGCCGGGACGGCGCGACCGGCGCGACGAGAGCGAGCGCTGGAAGCCCTTCACCTACGACGAGATCACGGCGCGAGACAAGGCCAACCTCGACATCACTTGGCTGCGTGACGAGTCCCTCGAGGACCTCGACAACTTGCCGTCACCGGATGTCCTGGCGCGCGAGATCGTCGAGGACCTCACTGCTGCGCTTGAAGAGTTCGAAGCAGTCGCGACCGCGTTGGAGGAGCAGTTTGCCCGACCGGTCGAGTAGGCCCTTCCCAACCGCTCCACATACCGGTATGTTCACAAACCGGTAAGCCACAACGGGATCTTCCATAGATCGAACGTGGCCCGGACGGACCTGACCACCCCGGCCGGCAAGCAACGGGCTATCACCCTCTGGCCCCAGCTTCGTTGAAGTTGGAGTGCCGGAGGAAGACATGGTCGCCAAGCAACCCATCAAGGCCCGACGTGGGCGTCCCCGGCTTCGCGCCATCTCCACTGACTGCCCAGTCCGTGTCGAGTTGCGGCTCACCCCCGAACTGGCACGACGCCTCTTCGCCGCCGCCGACGACACAGGACGCACGGTGAGTGCAGTCGGCGAAGCCGCCCTTCAGGAGGTCCTCCTCAAGGAGCAGGCCATGTGACGCGACCCGGGCACTTCTGGGAGCCCGTCATCCCCCAGACACGACGAAAGCCGGGCGGCAACCCGGCTTCGACGCGAAACGCGGCAGGACCGCGCTCAAGTTCATTCAACCCGAAACCCCCTGGGGCTCGCTGCTGCCATTGTGGCGACCCGACGTGCCCGCGTCAACGGTGAGCCTCTTGACGAGAGGAAACCCTTCATGCGTAAACGCCACTCGGCGGTCCCTCACAGACTCGGCCGACGGACCAACTTCATCCCCTCACTCGAAGGACATCCCGCGAAGTGGGCAGAGGTCGTCGACGTCGCTGGCGACGCCGCCGAGCGGGCGAAGGTCGCCTCAGCCGCCTCGGCGACACTCCTGACGATCGACACCAACTGCCTGCCCATGGTCGCGACCGCCGACGTCAACTCCTTGACGTCGATGGTGCCGGACCAGCTGCTGCCGGTCCGCCGGCCCGCCTCTCACAAGGGAATGAAGAACTACATCTCTAGGGTGGTCGTCCCGACCGAGGCCCACGAGTGCCGGGCGGTTTGGTGCGAGAGCTTCAACGAACTCACCCATCTCCGCGACCTGCTGATCACTCGACCACCGACCCAAGTGGCTACACAGCCCTTTCGGCTGGAGTGGATCATGACGACTGGAGTCCGGGGACACGTCCCCGACTTCCTCCTCCGCGACGCTGACGGGCGTGCGCTCTTGGTCGACGTGACCACGCGGACCAAGCTCGACGATCCAAGATTGCAGGCAGTCCTCCAGCTCACGGCGACGACCGCTGAGGCCCTGGGGTGGGAGTACCAGGTGCGGACCGAGCTCCCCGCCCAGCGGGTGCGGAACATCAACTTCCTCCATGCCGGACGCAATGACACCTATCAGGACCGGGTCGGCGCGTCACGGCTCTTGCGCCAAACACCAGGCTCGATCGACGTCCAGCGTGCAAGCGACCTGCTTGGCGGAGGGCCACAAGGCTTCGTCCGCCTGTGGGATCTCATCGACCACGGCCACGTGCACGTCAACCTCGACTCCGTGATGGAGCTGGACAGCACCGTCGCATTCCAGGCAACGGGAGGGGGTGCGCCGTGGCTGCACACCATGTGACCGCTGCTCATCGCCGTCGGCCCATCGGTGCTGGACACCCGGTCGACGAGCAGCCAGACGCGGGCAAGGTCATCGGGATCACCCGCGATGAGGACGGCAGGGTCGTTGTCGTCGTTGACCATGGTGACCACCGAACGCGAGTGACGTGGATGGCGCTGGTCAAGGCGTCACTGACCTGCAAGCCTGCACCACCCGTGGATGTCCTCGAGCAGCATCCAGCACCCATGCTGGCGGAACTGGGCGAAGAAGAGCGCGCGGCCGTCTCGAAGCGCTACCGCGACCTGGTGCAGATCGAGACGGGATCCCTGCGAGGGAACCCGGAGGCCGACCGCCGTGCTGGAATCCTCAACCCGGCCTACGACCCGAAGTCCACCACCTCAGCAGAGCGCCTGATCACGAAGAGCCTCGAGCTAAGAGCCCTCGGTGAGGTGGGCGCCTCCCGAGCCTCGCTCTACCGCCAAGTTGGTCGCATCGGCGAGGGGCCCGACTTCCTGATCCACGGCAACCGCCGGACTCTGACCCAGCGGCTTGATGAGTTCGATCCGGCCGTCGTTGAGATCGTCCGCGAGGAAGTCGCGGCCGAGAGTCAAAGGCCACGAAAGAGCCAGCGCAAGCTGCTTGTCCGGATCAGAAGCAGGCTCGATCGGGCCGCCGTGGCGGACGAGGTCACGCGCCATCAGTTGGGCGTCCTGGTCGGGGAGGTCTCTCGCGGGCGCGGCCTTCACCACGTGGCGAAGACTCGTCGTTCTGAGTCCAGCCGGCCTCTCGCCGTCTACGGGGCTCAACGCGTCAGTCGCCCCGGTGAACTGGTTCAGGTCGATGCCACCCCCACGACGGTGGCCATCCTTGGTCCCCAAGGCGTGTTGGTGCCAGCGGTCATCCTCAGTGCGATCGACGTCTACACACGCTGGTTCGTCGCGCTTCGCGTCTGCGTCGGCGCAGCCACATCACGTGACGTGTGCGCGTTGATCGCGCAAATGGGCCGCCCGACGGTGACCAGAGCCGGCTATCCCTACGAACTGGTGATGTGGCACGGCATACCGAGGCTCGTCGCGCTCAACGATGACCCGGAGGGTGAGAAGACCACCATCCAGAAGGTCATCGGCCGCAAGCCCGCGATCCATTCCAGCACCCTGGTGTTCGACCACGGCACGGAGAATGCCAGCGACCACACCTTGGGGTTCGCGGCCGAGTGCGGCATCGACGTTGTCTTCTGTCCGCCGCGACAAGGGCACGCCAAAGGCGTCGTCGAAGCCATCCACAGAGTCATCGCCGATGTCGAGAGCACCCTGCCGATCCACAAGGGCCAGAACGTCCTGAACCGGCCGAACGACCTTGAGCTCGCCGTGCCCATTAAGCGAGCAATTGTCAAGAGTTGTGGATGGGTGTGTCATGACGCGAGTTGATCTCCTCCTTCGTGGTGGTCGTCGCGTTCG
>Ga0102832_1000232_pt1 | contig 129742 bp, 108 predicted proteins | sample EBPBio282013_DNA_FD_88942 | JGI IMG/M metagenome (GOLD analysis project Ga0102832, IMG submission 88942) | Wastewater treatment Type I Accumulibacter community from EBPR Bioreactor in Madison, WI, USA - Reactor 2_5/28/2013_ DNA (Illumina Assembly) | ecosystem: Engineered > Bioreactor > EBPR >... | reverse complement strand
CGTGGCTCGCGGACGACGTCGTGCCCGAGGACCCGGGCCGTGCCGCCGTCCGGGGCGAGCAGGGTCGTGAGGATGTTGACGGCCGTCGTCTTGCCGGCGCCGTTCGGGCCGAGCAGTGCGTGGACGGTGCCGGGCTCGACGGTGAGGTCGACGCCGTCGAGGACGACGTGCTCGCCGTAGGACTTGCGCAGTCCGCGGACCTCGACGGCGGGGGTGCTGGTGGTCATGGTCGTGTCCCTTCGGGTGGTGGTGGGCGTCAGGCGCGACGCAGGTGCACGTCGCCGTAGCCGGCGCGGATGCGCAGCTCGACCGTCGGCTCCCCGTCGGCGGGGGCGCCGGTGTCCTCGAGCTCGCTGCGGACGGTGCCGTGCCGGGCCTCGACGTCGAGCCAGGCGGCCACGCCGTCGGCCACCCCGACGTCGACCCGCCCGTAGGAGCTGTCGACGTCGACGACCCCGGCGTGCGCGGCCCCGACCCGGACGTCGCCCGCCGAGGCCTTGGCGCTGACGCCCGCGTGGGCGCTGCCGACCCGGACGTCGCCCGCCGTCGTCGACAGGCGCATCGGGCCGTGCCCGGTGCCCACCGTGACGTCACCGGCGGAGGTGCGGGCGCTCACCTCGTCGGCGGCCTCCTGCACGTGGATGGCGCCGGCCGAGGTGCGCAGCTCGACGCGACCGCCGGCGTGCTCGACGCGGATGTCGCCCATCGAGGTGCGACCGTGCACCGCCCCCGCGTCATCGACGGTGATGTCGCCCATCGAGGTGTCGACGTCGACGGTCCCGAGCCGGCCCGAGGTGCGTGACTCGCCCCAGCCCCGCACCTCGAGGCTCGAGCCCTCGGGGAGCTCGACCTCGATGTCGGCGCGGTCACCGTTGCCGATCATGGCGCGCAGGCGGCCGGCGACCGAGCGCGTCGAGCGCACGGTGACGCGGTCACCGACGTGCTCGACGGTCAGGGCCGCCGCGTGGTCGACGTCGCCCTGCCGCGCGGGGTTGTGCGGACGGACGTCGACGACCGTGTCGGGGGTGGCGGCGGCGCGGACGGTCAGGTCGCAGCCGGCGACGTCGACCGTGAGCCGGACGGGCTGGGGGGTGCTGAAGGTGGGCATGACGGATCCTCCCGTGACGGGTCGGGGTGTGGCGGTGGGGTTCTGGTGGGTGCCGGGTTCGCGCCGCGGCCGGGCGGTGGGCGGGCCTAGCTGTGATGCCCAGCCAGGTTGTCCAACCGGGTGATGGGTGCGACCTTCCCGATCGCTGAGTGGGGCCGGTGGTGGTTGTACTGGTGGACCCATCCTGGCAGCGCGGCGAGGCGGTCGGCCTCGGAGGGATAGAACCTCTTGAAGGCCCAGCCGTCGGCCAGGGTGCGGTGGAAGCGTTCGATCTTGCCGTTGGTCTGTGGCCGGTAGGGGCGGGTCCGCTTCGGGGTGATGCCGAGCTCGGTGCAGGTGTCACGCCACAGGTGGGAGCGGTAGGCGCCGCCGTTGTCTGACAGCACCCGTCGCACGGTGACGCCGCGGTCGGTGAACCAGGCGACGGCGTTGCGCAGGACCGTGGTGGCCGTCTCCTTGGTCTCGTCGTCGTGGGCCTCGACGTAGGCGACGCGGGAGTGGTCGTCGATGACGGTGTGCAGGTAGCAGGTCCCGATCAGCGGCTGGCGGTACTTGCTCTTGGGCGCCCCGGTCCGCGCGGAGGTGGCGGAGCGGTTCCGTCCGCCTTGCTCGCGTCCGACGTAGCGCCACCCGCCGCCGTCGGGGACCTTGCCGAGCTTCTTGACGTCGACGTGGATCAGGTCCCCGGGACGGTCGTGCTCGTAGCGGCGGACCGGTTCCCCGGTGGCCCGGTCCAGGTAGGCGAGCCGGTTGATCCGGCAGCGCACGAGCACGGCGTGCACGGTGGAGGCCGGGAGCCCGAGGAGGTCTCCGATCGCGACCGGGCCCAGGCGGTGGCGTCGGCGCAGGCTCACGATCCGCCGGACCACCGGTGGCGGGGTCCGGTAGGGCTGGTGGTGCGGGGCGCTGGAACGGTCGAGCATCCCGGCCGGCCCTTCGAGGCGGTAGCGCTCGGCCCACTTGTGCGCGGTCTTCCACGACACGTCGTATCGCTCCGCAGCCCGGGCGATCGGCCAGTCCCGGTCGATGACCAGCTGCCCGATCCGGAGCCGAGCACGCGGGGTCAGGGCAGCGTTGGCATGGGTAGCGTGAGACACGAAGACCTCCTGGTGTGGCAGCGGAACCTTCAAGCAGTCCCACTCCACACCGGGAGGTCTTCACCTGTCACCGGTCAGATCGAGTCGTCACACAAACTCGACCAACGTGACTGGGCATCACATCTAGGCGTGCGGCTAGACAGGGCGAGACGGAGGCATCGTCACCGGTTTGCCCACCGGCGCGGGGCGTGCGACCCTCGGGTCAGAGCCCGTGACGGGCTCCCGGACGAGGGGCGCCGTACCCGGTGACGCGACAAGACGGCCCGCTGGAGATCGCCATGTCCTGGGTCGTCCTCGTCCTGTCCGGCTGCCTCGAGGCCGTGTGGGCCACCGCGCTCGGCCGCTCCGAGGGGCTGAGCCGCCTCACGCCATCCGTCGTCTTCGCCCTGGCGCTCGCCGCGAGCATGGGCGGGCTCGGCTGGGCGATGCGCGAGCTCCCGGTCGGCACCGCGTACGCCGTGTGGGTGGGCATCGGCGCGGTGCTCACCGTCGGCATCGCGATGGCCACCGGCGAGGAGCCGGTGTCGCTGCTGCGGGTGCTGCTCGTGCTCGGCATCGTCGGCTGCGTCGTCGGGCTCAAGCTCGCCTCCTGAGCCGACGCGTCCGGCAGGAGCGACCATCCGCCCGCGGCCCACTGTCCGGACCGGACAGGGGCCACGGGCGGGGAGGGGTCAGCGCCAGACGCGGATCCAGTCGACCTTCATGACGTGACCCGCGAGGGACGCGTTGGTCGGGTAGTCCGTGTCGAGGATCTGTGCCTGGCTGTCATTGACGAGCAGGCTGAGGATGACCTCGCCCGGTGCCGTGCCCACGTACTGGTTGGAGGGCACGTCCTTCCACTGGCCGTCGACCGCCACGTGGTACCCGTCGGCAGCCCAGTAGCCCTCGAAGGTGTGGTAGTCGTTCCACCAGGTGCTGCCGGGGTCGGCCCAGGTGTTCGTGTAGTACTGGTCGGACCCGATGTGCGTCGTGTGCTGCACACGCTGGTTCGTCTGCGAGGTGTTCTCGCCGAAGAACTCGGCGGCGTCGAACTCCGCCTGCCCCTGCGCCGTGTCGTAGCCCGACTGCCACCACAGCCCGCCGACAGCACCCTTGGGCCGCTGGAACTTGATGCGCGCCTCGATGTGCCCGTACGCGAAGGGCATGACACCCGTGGTGACGTGTCCGGTGATGTACTTCCCGGGGTTGTCCGGATCCTGCAGGACCTTCAGCGAGAGCTCGCTCCCGGACACCGAGACCGCGCGAGCGTCGCCGCGGCTTCGGGTCCGCGTTCCGTTGTCGAAAGCGGGCTGCCGCACCGACCACCGGCCGGGGGCGAACATGTCCGAGGTCGACGCGTAGTCGAAGCTGTCCCAGAACCTCAGGGACTTCACCGAGAACGGGCCGTGCATCGTCGCAAATGCGTGCGCGGCGCGCCCGACGGCGTGAACCTGGTCCGCTTCCACGGCGGTCAGCCAGCGGGCCAGCGATGCCGACTCGCGTGCCACGCCATCCCAACGCGCGCGCCGCTCTTCGAGATCGGCGCTGTCGGCAACCTGGCTCATCCACCAGGCCTGAGCTCGCGCTCTGGCGATCGGTGCCTGGTCGGGAAGCGCCGAGCGCAGGAACTCTGCCCACAACGGATGCAGATCGACGCGAAGCTGGCCGTCGTCGCCCTTGCCATCGATCCACTCCAGCAAGCCTGCGCGGCGCGCTGCGATGGCCAGAAGACGAAACGCATGCGGCTCTTGGAGGCCGCTGATGGCCGCGGCGAGCGCAGCCCCCGTGTCGCCGCCCGTCGCGTGGGCCAGCGATGCCAGCGCAGCAGGCCACGCGGCGTTGCCGTCGGGCGATGCGCTGATGCGCTGCCACTCCACCCAAGCAAGAGCAAACGAGGTCTTGAGGGTCCGCCGGGCCGCGTCCTCGCCGAGCACGCCTTCGGCCAGGCGGTCGGCCTCGTCGGCCGGCGTCAGTGCGAGTTCGCGCTCGCGCAACAACGCGAGGTAGGACTCGGCATCGTGGCCGCCGGCAAGGTAACCCGCGGCCAGCCGCAGTGCCAGCGGCAGATCGCCGAGTGCCTGGCACAGCGGATCGAGCGCGGCTGCCGCAGACGGGGCGATACCGGCAGCCGTGAGCAAGGCATTCAGCAGCGCGATCGACTCCGCGCGCGGCAGGCGGCCAACCTGCACGCGCACCCAGCCCGCGGACTGGCCGATGTGGCGCCGACGTGCCGCCAGCACCACCGGTGCCAACCCCCCGCGGCCGGCCGTGGCGCGCTGCAGGGTATCGACCACCTCCACCGCGGCGCTGGCTTGCAGGTCACCGTCGACGTTGTCGATCCACACCAGGCAGGTCGACGGCGCCTGCGCATCCAAGCGAGCGGCCAGCTCGGCACGGCGCTCGGTCGGACCGCCGCGCAGCGCAAAGGCGTCGGCAAGCGCCGACAACATCGCATCACGCAGCGCGGCCGAGCTTGCGTCGCCCGGCGATGCAGCGGGCAGGCTGCTCGACATCGGCGGCAAGGCAATCCTGACCACCTCTGCCGCGCTGGTGCAGGCGAGCCAATGCGCCTCGAGCGCCTTCGCGGTGAGTTTCGACTTGCCGATGCCGGCCATGCCCTCGACGACGATGACGCGGTCGCGCGGCACGCTGGCGTCGGCGCCGCGCAAGGCGGCGCCCAGGGCGGCCAGCGGTTCGGCACGGCCGACGGTGCCGGCCGCGGTCCGGGTCAGCAACACAGGGGACAGCCGCGTCGCCGCCAACGCGAAGCGCGCCGGCAGCGTTGCCGGTTCCTGCGGGCTGTCGTTCGACGCAGGCCGGCCCTGGTCATCGAACCGCAAGCGACCGTTGCGCATGCCGGTCAACGGATGGCCGTCGCCCCACTCGCGGGCCCTGTCATGCCAAGTCCGCGCCCACAGTTGGACCGGCAGCAAGCGTCCGTCGTCGTGCAGGTCCAGGTCCAGCACCTGCATGGTGTTGTCCTTGGTGTCGGACTCGTACAAGCACCCCGACGTGAAGACGCGCATGCCATGGCCGGGTGACGAGGTCTGCGTCACGTCGGTGAGGTGGACATGCCCTTGCAGCAGGATCTGCACGCCGCGGTCGTGCAGGGTGCGGCCGGTCTGCCACTCGGCCAGTTCACCCGGGGGGTGGTGGAGCAGGCCCAAGGCTGCGCCTGGCCAGGGCTTGCCCTGCGCGTCGCAGGCGAGCAGGTTGATCTGATCGTCGGTCAAGCGCACCTTGCCGGCGTCGCCGTCGTCGCCGGCCAGCCAGGCGCTGTCGAAGCCAAGGATATTCAATGGCACGGGCCAGCCGGGGCGTTGCAGGGTGTGCCGCCAGCCCAGCCGCGGATGACCGCCGCGCCCCGGCAGCAAATGCATCAGACCGCGCGCGGCCAGCCAGTCGGCATAGGCGCGCTGGCGCTCAGCGACGCGGTCGATCCACGACGGCTGGCAGCCGAACGGCGGGCCCCCGGCGCCAGCCAGCCAGCGGCTGAGCGTTGCCGCATCGAGTGATGGTGAGCCCCAGGCGTCGCGCAACGCCTGCCAGGCCTGCGGGTCGACGAGACGGTCGACGTCGTGGTTGCCTGGCACGCAGAAGAAGCGGTCGCTGGGCACGTCCAGCAGCCGCAGCAGCGTTTCGACGAAAGCCGTCGCTTCTTCGTACTGGCCCGGCTGTGCGGATTGCGCCAAGTCGCCGGTGAAGCACACGAGGTCGATCGCAGGGCCGTCCGCATGGATGGCGCGCAGGTTGTTCTCCCACGCCGTGCCCATCACGTCGCGCCAGCGCGCCGGCGACCGCTCCTTGCCGATGTGAAGGTCGGAGACGTGCACGATGCGGAGGCGGGCGGAAGACATGCGATTGGCGGTGCACTGCCTTGAAGCGATGGTGCGCCATCTCTTCGGCGCCTGCGCCGCAGGATAGCGGATCGCTCGCGCCAGCGACCGCTTGGCCAGGCCCCGCTGCCGCTCAGCCCCGCCTTCCCCTTCAACAACGCCGGCGCCGAGTCCAGATGAAACGCCTCGAACGCCACGCTCTTGTCGTGCGGCTGCAGCTTCCACGAACTGCGCGCATTGGGCCCGCCGCCGTCGATGCGGATGCAGCTGCCGGTGATGAAGCCGGCGGCCGGTGAGAGCAGGAAGACGATCGCGGCCGAGACTTCCGAGACGGTGCCGTAGCGTTGTGCCGGTACCGTGCGGGTGTAGTCGAGGATGCGCTCGACGGCGGCGCCGTCGTAGTGGTCGAAGCCGCTGGAGGCGATCACGCCCGGGGCCACGCTGTTGACGCGCACGCCGGCGGCGGCCCATTCGCAGGCCGCGCTTTCGGTCAGCGAGTTCATCGCCGCGCGCGCCGCGCCGGAGTGGGCGATGCCGGGCAGGCCGTTCCACATGTCGGCCGTCATGTTGACGATGGCGCCGCCGTGGGCGGCCATCCAGCGCGTGTAGACCTCGCGCATGACGATGAAGCCGCCGGTCAGGTTGTTGCGCACCACGGCCTCGAAGCCCTTGGTCGTGATCTGCTCCAGCGGCGAGAAGAACTGGCCGCCGGCGTTGTTGACGAGGCCGTCGATGCGGCCGGTGCGCTGCAGCACGGCGTCGACCATCGCGCCGACGCCGGCTTCGTCGCGGATGTCGCCGGCGTGCGTGGACACGCGGCCGCCGGCGCTTTCGATCTCGGCCTGCACGGCGGCCAGCTTGTCGGCGCTGCGGCCGACGATGGCGACGTGCGCGCCAAGCGCCGCCAGCTCGTGCGCGCAGCAGCGGCCGATGCCGCTGCCGCCGCCGGTGACGATGACGGTCCGGCCGTCGAACAGCCCCGGGCGGAAGATCGATCGGTAGTGGTCGGCGCTCGCCGCGGCGCTTGCCGCGGCCGCTGTCGCTGCAGGCGTCGTCACGGCGCGCTCCAGCGGTCGATGTGCGCGCGCATCAGCTTGAGGTAGTCGCGGCGCCCGAAGTGCAGGATGTGGTTGCCCGGGAACCAGTGCAGCCGGCTGCCCGGCCAGTGCTGCTGCAGCAGTTGCACGTGGTTGGGGCCGGTGACGCGGTCGCCTGCGCCGGCGATGATGAGCACGCGTTCGCCGGCCATCGGCGAGGCGTAGGTCAGCGGGTTGTGGATGGCCACCAGCGCACGCATCTGCGCCACGCTGATGCCCTGGCTGCGCATCAGCGCCGACAGCATCACGCCGGTGGGCTGCCATTCCAGGAAGGCGTCGATCGGCGTCACCGCGGGCACCACCGGGATGCAGTAGGCCAGCCGCGGCTCCACGCTGGCCAGCAGCGCCGCGGTGTAGCCGCCCAGCGAGATGCCGGCGATGCCGATCGGCCCGACGCCGCGCGCTTGCAGGTGGCCGATGAACACGCGCAGGTCGTGGATGGCCAGCAGCGTCACTTCGTTGAAGTGCAGCAGCCCGTTGCCGAACACGCCGTAGCCGTTGAACGGCAGGTCGAGCTCGGCGCGCGGCCCGTGGTGCGGAAAGGTCGACAGCAGGATGTCGTAGCCGGCGCGGTACAGCTCGCGCAGGCCCAAAGCGTGGGCGTTGAGCCAGGGCGCGTCGAAAGCGAAGCCGTGCGCGACGATCAGCGTCGGCCGCGGCTGGTCGCCATGGCACCAGTGCTCGGCGTGCGCCACCACGCTGCGCTCCATGCGCGCGATGCTGGCCATGGCCGCCGGGTTCAGCGGCTGGAAGGGGCTGCGAAAGCGCAGCTCGCGGCGCCGGATCTCGCCGCCGCGCGCGCGCAGCGGCGGCAGCGCGCGTTCGTCGATCTTGATGTCGGCGCGCGGCGGCACGAACACGCGCGCGGCGTCGCCGGCGCGGGCCAGCGGCTCGTAGAAGCGCAAGGCCTCGAACTCGCCGGCCGCGCTGCCTTGCGCGGCCAGCGACGAGCGCGTGGCGGCCGCCACCATGATGGCCAGCGGCACGCGCGCCATGCGCTCCAGCGCGGCCACGCCGCACACCTGCAGCCGCTGGCGCACGCTGCGGCGGCCGATGTCGGCCTTGGCATCGGCGCTGCCGCGGCCGCGGCCCGAATGGCCGCGGAAGTCGTCGGGCAGGCGCTCCCACCAGGGGGCGGCGGTGACCGGGCGGGCGGCGCGTGTCGGTGCCATCGGCTGTCGCATGGGCGTTGAAGGGGCTCCTCGAAGGCTTGCACCATAGGGCGGGCGCCACGCCGCGGCGCCCATCCTTTTGGAGTGGGCTTGGCACGCGGGCGCGCCTTGCGCCATCCCAAAAGGGTGGGCCGGGCGGGCGGGGGGCGGCCTAATCTGGCGCCATGAACATCCAGCAACCCAGCGAAGAACAGCAGCTTGCGGTCGAGGGCTTTCGCAAGTTCCTGGACGCCGAGATCCGCCCCGCCGCGCGGCGCCACCGCGACCACCCGATCCCCAAGGACCGCATGCGCGAGCTGACGCAGGCGATTGCCGAGTTCGGCCTGCCCGGCGCCACGGTGTCGGCCGAGCACGGCGGCATGGGCTTGTCGATCGTCACCGAGGCCATGCTGTTCGAAGAGCTGTGCGCGGTGTCGGTCGACATCGGCCTTTGCGTGATGATCAACAAGGGCATGGCGCTGACGCTGGCCGAGTTGCCGCCGTCGCAGGCGCACCTGCGCGACCGCTACCTGGCCGACATGATGGCCGGCCGCACGTTCGGCGCCTTCTGCATCAGCGAGCCCGACGTCGGCTCCAACGTCGCCGACATCAAGACCAGCGCGCGCCGCGACGGCGAGCACTTCATCATCAACGGCGAGAAGACCTGGATCTCCAACGGCCACTACGCCGACATCGCCATCGTCACCGCGCGCACCGGGCCGAACGGCGAGCTGTCGCACATCCTGGTCGACCGCGAGGCGCACGGCTTCGAGTCGCGCAACATCGACAAGATCGCGCTCAACGGCCAGTCGACCGCGCAGCTGTTCTTCAGCGACACGCGCGTGCCGTACGCCAACATCGTGTGGGAGGAAGGCCAGGCGCTGAAGAACACGATGAAGCTGTTCGAGAAGGCGCGCGCCAACGTCGGCATGCTGTCGGTCGGGCTGATGCGCGCCGCGCTGGAAGCGTCGATCGCCTATGCGAAAGAGCGCCGCCAGTTCGGCAAGCCGATCGCCGCGCACCAGCTGGTGGCGGCCAAGATCGCCGAGATGGCGACGCTGCTCGACGCCTCGCGGCTGATGTGCTTCCGCGCCTTCTCGATGATGGACCAGGGCATCCGCTGCGACGTGCAGTCGTCGATGTCGAAATGGTTCGCCACCGAGAACGCCGTCAAGGTCTGCCGCGACGCCGTGCAACTGCATGGCGGCAACGGCCTGACGAAGGAGTTCGACGTCGAGCGCCTGGCGCGCGAAGCGATCGTCATCCCCATCCCCGACGGCACGACCGAGATCCAGAAGCTGATGATCTCGCGCGCGCTCACCGGCATCGGGGCCTTCATATGAGCGCGGCCGGCCAGCATGCCGGCGAGCACAGCGGGCCGCACGGCGGGCCGCTGGCCGGCCTGCGCGTGCTGGAGATCCAGGGCATCGGCCCGGCGCCGTTCTGCGGCATGCTGCTGGCCGACCTGGGCGCCGATGTCGTGCTGGTCGACCGCGCCAGCGTCGACGCCGAAGGCTTCGACCTCGGGCGCCACGACGTCACGCACCGCGGCAAGCGCTCGATCGCGCTCGACCTCAAGCGCGCCGACGACGTGCAAACGCTGCTGTCGCTGGTCGAGCGCAGCGACGCGCTGATCGAAGGCATGCGCCCCGGCGTGATGGAACGCCTGGGCCTCGGCCCCGACGAATGCCTGGCGCGCAACCCGAAGCTGGTCTACGGCCGCATGACGGGCTGGGGCCAGAGCGGGCCGCTGGCGCCGGCGGCCGGGCACGACCTCAACTACATCGCGCTGTCGGGCGCGCTGTGGTACGCCGGCGCGCCGGGCGACGCGCCGATCACGCCGCCCAGCCTGGTGGGCGACATCGGCGGCGGCGCCATGTACCTGGCGCTCGGCCTGCTGGCCGCGCTGATGCACGTGCGCGCCGGCGGCCCGGGCCAGGTGGTCGACGCGGCCATCGTCGACGGCAGCGCCAACATGACCAATTTGCTGATGGGGCTGCGCTCGGCCGGGCAGTTCGTCAACGAGCGCGGGCACAGCGTGCTCGACGGGCCGCACTGGTATGCCACCTACCGCTGCAGCGACGGCGGCTTCATCACCGTCGGCGCGGTGGAGCCGAAGTTCCGCCGCCTGCTGATCGACAAGCTGGGCCTGGCCGGCGACCCCGCCTTCGCCGGCGCCGGCGACGCGCGCAGCTGGCCGCAGCTGCGCCAGGCCTTCGCCTACCATTTCGCGCGGCGCACGCGCGACGAATGGTGCGCGCTGCTCGAAGGCAGCGACGCCTGCTTCGCGCCCGTGCTCGACCCCGACGCGGCGGCCGCGCACCCGCACATGGCCGCGCGCGGCGTGTACTGCCGCATTGACGGCGTGCAACAGGCTGCCCCCGCGCCGCGGCTGTCGCGCACGCCCGGCCGCGCCGGCCGCGTGCCGCAGCGCGGGCAGCATCGCCAGCAGATCCTGGACGATTGGCTCGACAAAGGAGACAAGCCATGACGACGCCACAAGACGACCAAGCGGCCGCTGCCGGCGCCGCCGCCGAGCCCACGCTGCTGCAGCGCTTCCTGCACTGGGAGGCCGTGCAGCCGGAAGTGGTGGCCCTGACCGAACCGCGCCCCGACGGCACGGTGGTCGACTTCACCTGGCGCGAAGTGGGCGACCAGGCGCGGCGCATGGCCACGCACCTGCGCTCGCTGGGCCTGCCGCCGGCCAGCAGCATTGCCATCCTGGGCCGCAACAGCGCGCACTGGATCATGGCCGACCTGAGCATCTGGATGGCCGGCCACGTCTCGGTGCCGATCTACCCGACGGCCAGCATTGCCACCATCGGCCACGTGCTCGACCATGCCCAGGTGCGGCTGCTGTTCGTCGGCAAGCTCGACAGCAAGGCCGAGGCCTGGGACGAGCTGCGCCGCGCGCTGCCGCCCGCGCTGCCGCTGGTGGCGCTGCCGATGTCGCCGCTGGCCGAGCCGGCGCTGCAATGGCAGGCGCTGGCCACCGCCAGCGCGCCGCTGCAGCAGCCGCACCTGGCGGCCGCCGCCGACCTGGCCACCATCATGTACACCTCGGGCACCACCGGCGTGCCCAAGGGCGTGATGCACAGCTTCGGCACCATGGCGCGCTACGCGCAGGGCTCGGGCGATTTCTGCGGCTTCACGCCGGCCGACCGGCTGCTGTCGTACCTGCCGCTGGCCCATGCGGCCGAGCGCTCGTTCGTCGAATCCAATTTCCTGGCCCACGGCCTGCACGTCACGTTCAACGATTCGCTGGAGACCTTTGCTGCCGACCTGCAGCGCGCGCGGCCGACGGTGTTCATCTCGATGCCGCGGCTGTGGACGCTGTTCTACGCCGGCGTCTGCGCCAAGCTGCCGGCGCCGGCGCAGGCGCTGCTGGCCGCGGCCTCGGCCGAAGGCGAGGCCTTGCGCCGCCAGGTGCTGGCCGGCCTGGGGCTGGCCGACACGCGGCTGGCCTTCACCGGATCGGCGCCGCTGCCGCTGGAGATCGTCGACTGGTACCGCCGGCTCGGCCTGGAGCTGCTGGATGTCTACGGCATGACCGAAGACTTCTGCTGGTCGCACTACAGCCGTCCGGGCGCGGTGCGCCTGGGCTACTGCGGCCAGGTGCTGCCGGGTGTGCAGGCGCGCATCGCCGACGGCGGCGAAATCGAGGTCAAGGCGTTCACGCAGATGCTGGGTTATTACAAGGACCCGGCGCAGACCGAAGCGGCGCTGACGGCCGACGGCTTCTTCCGCACCGGCGACCGCGGCGAGTACGACGACGCCGGGCGCTTGCGCATCACCGGCCGCGTGAAGGAGCTGTTCAAGACCGGCAAGGGCAAGTACGTCTCGCCGGCGCCGATCGAGAACCGCTTCGCCCACCCGACGGTGGAGGCCGTGTGCGTCACCGGCCCCGGGCGCGCGCAGCCCTTCGCGCTGCTGATGCCGACGGCCGCGGCCCGCCAGCGCCTGGCCGACGCCGCCGGCCGCGCGGCGCTGCTGGCGCAGTGGGAGGCGCTGCTGGCCGAGGTCAACGCCGCGCTGGAAGGGCACGAGCGGCTCAGCCAGGTGGTGGTGGTCGAAGACCCATGGAGCATCGACAAGGGCTTCCTCACGCCGACCATGAAGATCCGGCGCAGCGTGATCGAGCAGCATTACCTCGCGCGCGCCGCGGTGTGGGCCGCGCTCGGCCGCAAGGTGGTGCTGGAAACCGAAGGTCAAGCATGAACAGCAAACTCAGCGGCCAGGACGCCTTGTTCCTGAACGTCGACCTGCCGCATGCCGCGTCGCACGGCATGATGATCTACATCTACGAGCAGACGGCGCTCGGCGGCAAGCCGCTGGGCTTTCGGCAGATCGTGCGCCATGTCGAAAGCCGGCTCGACGCCTCGCCCGTGCTGCGGCGGCGCATCGTGCAGGTGCCGTTCGGCCTGGGCTACCCGTTCTGGGTCGACGACGACTTGTTCGACATCGACTTCCACGTGCGCCACTTCGCGCTGCCCAAGCCGGGCGACTGGCGGCAGTTCTGCATCATGGCCTCGCGCATCCATGCGCGCTCGGTCGACCTTACGCGATCGCCGTGGGAGATGTACGTCATCGAGGGGCTCGACAACATCGAGGGCATCGCCCCCGGCAGCTTCGCGATCCTGACCAAGATCCACCACGCCGCGATGGACGGCACGGCCGCTGCCGAGCTGACCTGGGCGCTGCACGACATCGAGCATGCCGCCGGCAAGGTGCGCCCGGTGGTCAAGGTCAAGCGGCCGGCGCCGGCGCGGCCCACCACCTGGAAGCTGAGCGACACGCTGACCCGCGCCGTCGCCGACAACCTGATGGCCACCGCCCGCATGGCGCCGCCGTTGGCGCGGCTGCTGCCGCGGCTGGCGGCCACCGGGCTGCGCTCGCTGCTGTCGCCGCGCAAGGCCACGGCCGCCGGCATCGCGCCGCGCACGCGCTTCAATGCCGACGTGGCGGCCAGCCGCGTGTGGGATTCGGTGACGCTGGACCTCGCGGCCGTCAAGGGCATCAAGAGCGTGGTGCCCGGCGCCACCGTCAACGACGCGGTGATCGCGATGATCGGCGGCGCCATGCGGCGCTACCTGCAGGGCAACAACGAGCTGCCGCCGAAGTCGCTGGTGACGCTGGCGCCGGTGAACACGCGGCAGGAGGGCGCCAATCGCGACGCCGCCGGCAACACCATCTCGGTGCTGCGCTTCCCGCTGTGCACCGACATCGAAGACCCGATCGAGCGCCTGGCCGCGGTGCGCGCGGCCACCGCCGAATCGAAGGGCCTGCAGAACGCCATCGGCGCGCGCGACCTGACCGACGTGCAGAAGTTCATCCCGCCGGCGACGCTGGGCCTCGCGGGCCGGCTGTCCACGCTGCTGGGCGCCGGCGGCAAGGGCCCGATGCCGCTGCACAACTGCCTGGTCACCAACGTGCCCGGGCCGAACCTGCCGCTGCGCATGCTGGGCGCCGAACTCGTCTACTGGGTCGGCGTGGGGCCGGTGACCGACGGCATGTCGCTGATCTGGAACGCCACCAGCTATTGCGGCAAGATGTTCATCTCGCTGACCAGCGCGCCCAACATCGTGCCCGACCCCGAAGTGCTGGCCCAGTGCCTGAAGGATTCGTACGCGGAGATGGTGGCCGCCGCCGCCGCCGTGGCCAAGCGGGCCGAGGCGCCGGGCAAGGCGGCGCGGCGGCCCGAGGAGGCGCAGCCGGTCAAAGCAGTCAAGACCGCCAAGGCGAAGCGGGCGCCCAAGGCGACCAAGCCGACGGCGCGCGCCAAGCCGGCAGCGGCCGTCAAGCCGGCCACGCGCCGCGCGGCGCCGGCGCCGGCGCCGGCGCTGGCGGCTACCCCCGCATCTAAGCGCACCCCCACGCGCACCCGCACCCGCACGCGCCGCGCGCCGGCCGCGCCCGCGGGCAACGCTGACTGACGCGCCACCGACCATGCCCGGCAACCGTCGCCGCACGCTGGCCATCGTGGCGGTGGCCGCGATGCTGGGCGCCGCGGCCTGGCCGCTGGCGTCGCTGGTGAAGGATCGGCTCACGGGCCGGCTGCAGCAACGGCCGCCGGCGCGGCCGCCGGTCGTCATCGGCGACGGCCGCCAGGGCCCCGCCGGCATGGCCTGGGTGCCGGGCGGCGAGTTCCTGATGGGCAGCGACCACAAACTGGCGCGGCCCAACGAGCGCCCGGCGCATGCGGTGCGCGTCAAGGGCTTCTGGATGGACGTGCACCACGTCACCAACGCGCAGTTCCGCGCGTTCGTCGAAGCCACGCGTCATGTCACCACGGCAGAGCGCAAGCCCGACTGGGCGACGCTGGCCGTGCAACTGCCGCCCGGCACGCCGCGCCCGCCCGATGCGGCGCTGGTGCCCGGCGCGATGGTCTTCGTCGGCACCGCCGAGGTGGTGGACCTGGCCGACGTCTCGCGCTGGTGGCGCTACGTGCCCGGCGCCGACTGGCGGCATCCGCAAGGCCCCGGCAGCAACCTCGACGGCAAGGACGAGCACCCGGTGGTGCAGGTCAGCTACGACGACGCGCTGGCCTATGCGAAATGGGCCGGCAAGCGGCTGCCGACCGAAGCCGAGTGGGAGTTCGCCGCGCGCGGCGGGCGCGAGCAGGCCACCTACGCCTGGGGCGACGACTTCGCGCCCGACGGGCGGCCCATGGCCAACGTCTGGCAGGGCCAGCAGGCGCAGCCGTTCCCGGTGGTCAGCGCCAAGGCCGGCGGCGCCGCCGGCACCAGCCCGGCCGGCAGCTTTCCGCCCAACGGCTACGGCCTGTTCGACATGACGGGCAACGCCTGGCAATGGGTGGCCGACTGGTACCGCGCCGACCAGTTCGCGGCTCAAGCGCGCGCCGGCCGCACGCCCGAGGACCCGCAAGGCCCGCCGTCGAGCTGGGACCCCGACGAGCCCGGCGTGCCGCAGACGGCACCCAAGCGCGTGACGCGCGGCGGCTCGTTCCTGTGCAACGAGGCCTATTGCCTGAGCTACCGCCCCAGCGCGCGGCGCGGCACCGACCCGGCCAACAGCATGTCGCACATCGGCTTTCGGCTGGTGACGAGCGACGAGGCGTGGCGGGCGGCGAGGGCGGCGGGTTCGGCGCCCGCCGCGCCAGCCGCGCCACGCTGAGCGGGCGCGGCCTGGGTCAGCGCGGCTTCCAGCCCAGGCCCTTGGCGTGCAGGCTTTGCACGTACAGCCGGTCGGCGGTTTCGGTCACCGAGGTCGTTTCCGGATAGGCGCCGGTCGGGTCCTGCAGGTCGGCCACCACCGTGCCGTCCTCGGTGAAGGCGATCACGTGCCCGTAGGCGCGCGGCACCGGCCACAGCGCGCGCGGCAGCCGCAGCGTCAGCTTGCGCAGGAACAGCTTGCCGGCCATCGCGTCGATCGTCGGGTTGCGCGGCTTGGCGAAGCCGAGCCAGATGCGGCCGTCGAGCCCGCGCATCAGGTTGTCGGGGTAGCCCGGCAGGTTGTCGAGCACGATCTTCGCCGCTGACGGTTCGCGCCGCACGTCGAGGTCGTCGGCGCCGACCGGGATACGCCAGACGCGGTAGCGGCCGGTCTCGGCGACGAACAGCGTCTGCTCGTCGCGCGCCAGCGCCAGGCCGTTGGCGAAGCTGAGGCCGCGCGCCACGATGCGCGTGCGCCGGGTCGCCGGGTCGTACTCGAGCACGCGGCCGGTGGCCGACTGCTCGATGATGTCGAGCACGCTGGCTTCGAAGGTGCCGCCCCAGGCCGCCGGCGCGAAGCGTGTCGAGGCGTCGCTGAAGTAGATCTTCCCGTTGCCGGCGACGACGACGGCGTCGGCATAACGGATCGGGTCGGCGTCACCGACACGGTCGGTCAGCAGCGTGACCTGGCCGTCGGCGGCGATCGACAGCAGCCCCTTGATCGCATCGGCGGCGATCAGCCGGCCGGCGGCGTCGAAGTCGAAGCCGAGGACGCGGCCGCCGGTGTTCGCCACCACCTGCTGCGCCGTGCCGTCGGGCTTCATGCGCAGGATGTTGCCGCTGGCCACCGCGGCGTAGAGCTGGCCGTCGCGCGCCAGCACGATGTGCTCGGGGCCTTCCTCCCGGCCGAGCGCGATGACTTGCAGTCCGGCCAGCCGCTGGTTGACCGCGTGCGCGCCGCGGTAGCCGGGGTCGGGCGGTGCCTGCCAGGCCTCCGGCTGCACCGGCACCGGCCACAGCGCCAGATAGGCGGCCAGCGCCAGCAGGACGAGGCCGAGCAGGCTCAGCGTGCGCTTCAACATCGTCGTTCCTCCTCGCCAGGCAACAGGGATGGCCAGCGCCTCCATTGTTGCCTCGGCGGGCTCCCGGCCCAGCCCTACCGCTTCTGGCTCTGCAGGAAATCCTGGACGAGGTTGGAGCGGTCGAACGACTTCGCGGGCTGCACCGGCGGGTATTCGGCCAGGCTGCGCAGGTGGCCGCCCAGCAGCTCGCCCATCGGGCCCGAGATCCACGACGACTTCTGCACCAGGTGCCCGTACGAGTCCTTGCTGTCGTAGCTTTCGAAGGGGTCGCTGCGCAGGTTGAACAGCAGCGGCGCGAACAGCGGCTGGATCGGCGCGTAGTAGTCGGCCTTGGTCGAGAAGTGCAGCTTCCACGGGCCCATGCGCACCGCGGTGAGCTTGCTCTCGATGTAGTAGAAGAGGTGGTTGCGCGCGCTCTCGGCCGACTGCCCGGTCCAGTAGCCGAGGTTGTTGACGCCGTCGATGTACTGGCGCTTGTCGCGCTTCATCTGCTCGGCCACGTCGGGCACGCCGGCGGCGGCGGCCAGGCTGGTGAACATGTCTTGGTGCGCCTGGATGCCGTTCTTGATCTGGCCCGGCTTCACCACGCCGGGCCAGCGCAACATCGAGATGACGCGCACGCCGCCTTCGTAGGTGGTCATCTTCTCGCCGCGGAACGGCGTCGTCGCGCCGTCGGGCCACGACGAATGCTCGGGCCCGTTGTCGGTGGAGTACCAGACGACGGTGTCGCCGTCGAGCTGGTTCTGCTTGAGGAAGTCGAGCACCACGCCGATGTCGTGGTCGTGCTGCATCATGCCGCTGCCCTGCGCGTCGCCCTCGTGCGTGAAGGCGGCGGCCGCCTGGCGCCACTTCTCGTCGAGGTGCGTGTACAGGTGCATGCGGCTGGTGTTGATCCACACGAAGAAGGGCTTGCCGTCCTGGCGTGCGCGGCGCATGAAGTCGATGGCGCGCGGGATCACCTCGCCGCCGTCGAAGTCTTCCATGCGCTTCATCGTCAGCGGCCCGGTGTCGGTGATGGTCTGCTTGCCGACCGCGCCGTAGCGCGCGTCGACCGTGGGGTCGTCGCGCTCGCTGGCCAGGCTGTGCAGCACGCCGCGCGTCTGGAACTTGCGCGCGAAGGCGGCCGCGCCGCCGGGGTAGCTGCGGGCGTAGTTCTGGTAGTCGGCGTACTCGTGCTGTTCCTCGGTGTTGAGGTGGTACAGGTTGCCGAAGAACTCGTCGAAGCCGTGCACCGTGGGCAGGTGCGGGTTGTTGTCGCCGAGGTGGTTCTTGCCGAACTGGCCGGTGCGGTAGCCGGCCTTCTTCAGCACCTCGGCCAGGCTGGGCGAGGCGGCCATCAGGCCGAGCTTGTCGCCCGGCTGGCCCACCGTGGTCAGGCCCGAGCGGATGGGGTACTGGCCGGTGATGAAGGCGGCGCGGCCGGCGGTGCACGAAGGCTGCGCGTAGTGGTCGGTGAAGCGGATGCCTTCGGCGCCGATGCGGTCGATGTTGGGCGTGGTGTAGCCCATGGTGCCCATGCCGTAGGCGCTGACGTTCTGCCAGCCGATGTCGTCGCCCCAGATCACCAGGATGTTGGGCGGCTTGCGCGCCGCCGCCTGCGGCAGCGCAGGCATGGCCACGGCCAGCGTCAGCACCGAGACGAGGGCCGAGGCCAGGCGGCGGCGCCAGGTCGCTGCGGGGCCGCGGGCGTGGGCAGGCGTGCAATCGATCATCGAGGGTCTCCGTTGTGCTGGGTGGTGGCGAGCGGACTTCAGGCGACCGGCGCCGTCTGCGTGGTCACGGCAGGCGCGGCGCGGCGGGTGGCGGCCAGCACGATCAGCGTGGCCAGCACGTACAGGCTCATCACGAACGCCATCGCGGCGGCCTGGCCGGCCTTGGCGGTGATGGCGCCGGTGAGCGAGGGGCTGATGGCGCCGCCGATGTTGCCCAGGCTGCTGACCAGCGCCATCCCGGCGGCCACCGTGGCGCGCGACAGGTACTCCGAGGTGAGCGCGAAGAACACCGGCGGGATCGACGCGATGCCCACCACGCCCAGGCACAGCCCGGCCATCGAGGCCGCCAGCTGGCCCTGGCTGAGCGCGATGACGCCGAGCCCGATCACCGCCATCAGCGAGCCGGCCGCGAAGTGCCAGCGCCGCTCGCGCCGGCGGTCCGAGCTGCGCGCCATCAGCACCACGCCGACCATCGCGAACAACTGCGGCAGCGCCGCGTACAGCCCGATGTGCAGGAGGTCGGTGACGCCCCAGCTCTTGATCAGCACCGGCGTCCAGAAGGCGATGGCATAGGTGCCGGCGACCACGAACACATAGGCCAGCGACAGCGCCCACACCTTGGGGTCGCGCAGCAGGTCGGCCAGCGAGCCGTGCGCGGCCTGGGTGGCCGAGGCGCCGTCGGCGTCGAGCTGCTGCTGCACGCGCGCCTTCTCGGCGGCGCTCAGCCAGGCGGCGTGCGCCGGCTTGTCGTCCAGCCACCACCAGGCCAGCAGGCCCAGCAGCGGCGCCGGCAGGCCTTGCACCAGGAACAGCCACTGCCAGCCGTGCAGGCCGCCGTTGCCGTCGAAGAACTTCATGATCGCGCCCGACAAGGGCCCGGCGATGGTGCTGGCGCCGATGGCGCCGATCAGGAAGATGGCGATCATGCGGCCGCGCCGCGCCGACGGGAACCAGTACGTCAGGTACAGCAGCACGCCCGGGGTGAAGCCGGCCTCGAAGGCGCCGAGCAGGAAGCGCAGCACGTAGAACTGCGTGGGCGTGCGCACGAAGGCAATCGCCATCGCCGCCACGCCCCAGCAGACCATGATGCGCAGCAGCGTCTTGCGCGCGCCGATCTTCTGCAGCACCAGGTTGCTGGGCAGCTCGAACAGCAGGTAGCCGACGAAGAAGATGCCGGCGCCGAGGCCGTAGACGGCGTCGCTGAAGTCCAGCGTCTGCTGCATCTGCAGCCGCGCGAAGCCGACGTTGATGCGGTCGAGAAAGGCGATGACGTAGGCCGCCAGCAGCAGCGGCATCAGCCGCCAGCCGATCTTCGCGTACAGGCGGCGGTCTTCGGCGCTCTCGGGGGCGGTGCCGGCGGCGGCGCCGGCGCTGGTGCCGGGCGTGGTGGGGAGCGTCATGGGGGGTTCCTCCGGTCTGGCGGTGTCGGTGTCTCAGCTCACGCGGCGCGACTGGTCTTTCCAGTATTTGTCGCGCACCTGGCGGCGCAGCACCTTGCCGACCACGCTGACCGGCAACTGCTCGACGAAGGCCACCGCCTTGGGTGCCTTGAAGCGGCCGATGCGCGCCTTGACGTGCTCGATCAGCTCGTCGGCGCTGGCGGCGGCGCCGCTCTTGAGCACCACCTCGGCCTGCACCGCCTCGCCCCATTCCTCGTGCGGCACGCCCACCACGGCCGAGATGGCGACCGCGCGGTGCGCGTTGAGCGCCGCCTCCACCTCGACGGCGTAGACGTTGAAGCCGCCGGTGATGATCATGTCCTTCTTGCGGTCGACCAGGTACAGGTAGCCGCGCTCATCCAGGTAGCCCAGGTCGCCCGACTTCCAGAAGCCGTCCTGGAACTCGGCCGCCGTGCCTTCGGGGTTGCCGAGGTAGCCGCTGATGGTGCCGCGCGAGCGCAGCCAGACCTCGCCGGTCCGGCCCTGCGGCAATTCCTTGCCGTCGTCGTCGACCACCTTCAGCTCGACCACCGTCGACAACCGGCCGGCCGACGACAGGTGCTTCTCGTCGCCGGCCTCGCCCAGGTGGTCGGCCTTGCTCAGCATCGCCGCGGTGGTCAGGCACTCGGTGGCGCCGTAGACCTGCACGAAGATGTTGCCGAAGCGCGCTTGCGCCTGGCGCAGCTTGGCCGGGCTCATCGGCGCGCCGCCGTAGACGATGGTGCGCAAGCTCGACAAGTCGTGCGCGCCGGCCTCGGGCAGGTCGAGCAGGCGGTACACCAGCGTCGGCAGCATCAGCGTGGTGGTCGCGCGCTCGGCCTCGACGTTGCGGCACCAGGCCTTCAGGTCGGGCAGGTTCTGCGTCACCGTGCAGCCGCCGCGGAACAGCGTGGCCAGTACGCCCAGCCCCGAGCCGTGGCTGAGCGGCGCCATGTGCAGGTAGCGCTGGTCGGGGTCGTAGATCTGCTCGGCTTCGGTGTACAGCGCGTCGCGCAGCGCCAGCCAGTTGTCCATCGTGTACTGCGCGCACTTGCTCTTGCCCGTGGTGCCGCCGGTGAAGCGGTAGACGAGGATGTCCTTCATGGTGTCGTTCTCGACCTCGGGGTTGGCGTCGGACACGCCTTCGAGCAGTTCGTCGAAGGCCAGCAGGCCCTCGCGCGGCGCGGCCGGCCGGTCCATGCAGACGACGGTGACGCCCAGCTCGCGCAGCATCGCGAAGTGGCTGTCGAGCAGCGCGTTCTCGATGAACACCACCCGCGGCTTGATGAAGCCGACCTGCCAGCGGTGCTCGTCGACCGAATCGCGCACGTTGGTGAAGGCGGCCGCGGCATCGCCCTTGAAGGCCGTCCACACGTGCATCAGCGACAGGTTGTCGTTCTCCAGGATGCACAGGTAGACGTCGCCGCGCCGCAGGCCCAGCCGCTCGCGCATCATGTTGACGATGCGGTTGGTCGCCGCCTGCAGCTCGCGGTAGGTGTAGCGGCGCCGGCGCTCGATGTTGACCAGCGCTTCCTGGTCGGCGAAGCGCAGCGCCAGCTGGCCCATCATGCGGGCGAAGTTCATCTTCATCGTCTTGTCTCCAAACGGTGCAGCGAGCCGATGGCCATTGTTTCGGCGCCCCTATCGCCGCCACCCCGCTACAACGGGGTGGGGCGGGTTGGTCCGGAGCGGCCCGGCCGGCCGCGCGCGCCCACTCCAAAGGGAGGGGCTTTGGCGGCGCGCGCTCGGCCACAGTCGTCGTCCATGGCAAGGCCAGGAGAGACGACGATGGCAGACAACTCGGGCGCATTCCTGAGCGAGCAGGAGCGCATGGTCCGCGACTCGGCGCGCAAGGTGGCGCAGGAAGTGGTGGCCCCGACGGCGGCCGAGCGCGACCGCAGCGCCGCCTGGCCGCGGCGCGAGCTGCAGGCGGTGGCCGACCTGGGCTTCCTGGGCATGCACATCCCCGAGGCCTATGGCGGCAGCGGCTTGGGCTTCGTCGAGTACTGCCTGGCGATCGAGGAATTCGCCGCCGCCGACGCCGGCTTCGCGACCATCGTGCACGTCCACAACGGCATGGGCGACTGGCTCCACCGCTTCGGCAGCGAGGCGCAGAAGCGCCGCTACCTGCGCGGCATCGCCAGCGGCAAGACCATCGCCTGCGGCCTGCTGACCGAGCCGCAGGCCGGCTCCGACACCGCCAACTTCCGCACCACGGCGCGCCGCGACGGCGCCGACTACGTGCTCAACGGCACCAAGCAGTTCATCTCCAACGGCAGCGAGGCGGGCTTCGCCTTCGCGCTGGCGATCACCGACCGGCAAGCCGGCAAGCACGGCGCCAGCCTCTTCATCGTCGACCCCCAGGCGCCGGGCTACAACGTGGCCCGCGTCGAGGACAAGCTGGGCCAGCGCTCGGCCCACGTCGCGCAAATCGTGCTGGAAGACCACCGCGTGCCGGCCGAGAACCTGCTGGGCGAGGAAGGCAGCGCCTATGCGCGCATGTTGTCGGGCATGTCCGAAGGCCGCATCGGCATTGCCGCGGTGGCCGTCGGCGTGGCCCGCGCCGCGCTCGACGCGGCCGTCGCCTACGCCAGGCAGCGCGAGGCCTACGGCGCCCCCATCATCAAGCTGCAAGGCGTGAGCTTCGACCTCGCCGACATGGCCACCCAGGTGGCGGTGGCCGAGCAGTTCATGCTGCACGCCGCGCGGCTGCACCAGGCGGGTCTGCCTTGCACCAAGGAAGCGTCGATGGCCAAGCTGTTCGCCAGCGAGATGGCCGAGAAGGTCTGCTCCGACGCGCTGCAGATCCACGGCGGCTACGGCTACCTGAGCGACTTCCCGGTCGAGCGCTATGCCCGCGACGCCCGCGTCACCAAGATCTACGAAGGCACCAGCCACATCCAGCAGCTCATCATCGGCCGCAGCCTGTAACCCCGCCAACCCTTCCCATCACAGGACACCAGAGACCGCCATGGACAACCTCTACATCGTCGGCGCCGGCATGACGCCCTTCGGCCGCCACCTCGACAAGAGCGTCAAGCAGCTCACCGCCTGGGCGGTGGAAGACGCGCTGAAGGACGCCGCCTGCGACCGCAAGGCGATCCGCGCCGCCTTCTTCGGCAACACCACGCAAGGCCATTTCGACGGCCAGCACATGATCCGCGGCCAGGTGGCGCTGCTGCCGCTGGGCATCGAGGGCATTCCCATCTACAACCTCGAAGGCGCCTGCGCTTCGTCGAGCCATGCCTTCAACCTGGCCGTCATGCAGCTGCGCGCCGGCGCCGCCGACGTGGTGCTGGCCGTCGGCGCCGAGAAGATGTATTCGAGCGACAAGTCCAAGATGTTCTCGTGCTTCGAGTCGGCCTGGGACCTGGAGACCTTCGAGGCCAACAAGGGCTACCTGGCGGCCATGGGCCAGGGCATCGTGCCGCCGGCCGGCACCCAGTCCGACAAGCCCTACAGCCCGTTCATGGACGTCTACGCCGCGCTCGGCCGCGGGCTGATGGAGCGCTTCGGCATCACCCAGCAACAGCTGGCCGCGGTGGCGTCGAAGAACCACGGCCACTCGGTGCACAACGAGCGCTCGCAGTACCGCAAGCCGATGACGATCGAGGAGATCCTGGCGGCGCCGCCGATCACCTACCCGCTGACCATGCCGATGTGCTCGCCGATCTCCGACGGCGCGTCGGCCGTCGTCGTCTGCACCGAGTCGGCGCTGAAGAAGTACGGCTTCGACCGCCGGCGCGCCGTCAAGGTGCTGGCCAGCGTGGTGCGCTCGGCCTCGGCGCGCGACGCGCTCGACTACGACCACGGCTGCACCAAGCTGGCCGCGAAAGACGCCTTCGAACAGGCCGGCGTCGCGCCGGCCGAGATCAACGTTGCCGAGGTGCACGACGCCACCGCCATCGGCGAGCTGCTCAGCTTCGAGAGCCTGGGCCTGCGCGAGAGCGGCGCCAGCGGCTTCATGGCCGAGCGCGGCGAGACGACGCTGGGCGGCTCGATCCCCATCAACCCCTCGGGCGGGCTGGAGTCCAAGGGCCACCCGATCGGCGCCACCGGCATCGGCCAGATCTTCGAGCTGGTGGGCCAGCTGCGCGGCGAGAACGGCCCGCGCCAGGTGCAGGGCGCGCGCCTGGCGCTGCAGAGCAACGGCGGTGGCCTGTGGCGCGTGGAAGAGGCCACCGAGCACATCGGCATCTTCGCCCGTGCCTGAGCGCACGGGCAACCAGCGGCGCGGGCCTTGGACGTGGCACGCACGATCGTGGTGGCCGGGGTCGGCTTGATCCCGCTGCGCCAGACCGCCGATCATGCCGGTTATGCGGCGATGGGCGCGCAGGCCGTGCGGCTGGCGCTGGCCGATGCGCGCGCCGGCTACGAGTCGGTGCAGCAGGCCTTCGCCAGCTACGGCGGCGGCGACTCCTGCGCCGGCCAGCGCGTGCTGTACGACATCGGGCTCACCGGCATCCCCATCGTCAACCTGCGCAGCGACGGCGCCTCGGCGCTGTGGCTGGCGCGCCAGGCCATCGTCGCCGGCGAGGCCGAGATCGTGCTGGCGCTGGGCTTCGAGCCGGCGCCGGCCGGCGCCGGCCGCGTGGGCGGTGCGGCGGCCGCCGTGCTGTGCAGCGAAGGCTATGCGCGCCGCCACGGCCTTGACACGCGCGTGCGCATCGACGGCGTCGAGCTCGTCGACCGCGCGCCGACCGATGAACCGCTGGGTTATGAAGGCCTGGCCCAGTGCCACCAGCAGGTGCAGCAGCTGCGCGGCCAGCCGGCCTGGCGCGTGGCCGGCGCTGCCGCCGTCGTGACCCTGTATCGAAACTGAATAAGGCAACGCTGCCATGGACTTCCAACCCGACCCCGGACTCGACGCCTTCCGCCAGGAACTGCGCCGCTTCCTGAAAGACAAGCTGCCGGCCGACCTGCGCGTCATGCCGACCTTCTCGCGTTCGCGGCGCGAGGCGGTCGCGCGCTGGCAGCGCATCCTCACCGCGCGCGGCTGGGGCGCGCCGTACTGGGCAGCCGAGCAGGGCGGCACCGGCTGGACGATGCAGCAGGTCCTGGTCTTCGACGAGGAATGCGTGGCCGCCGGCGCGCCGACGCTGGACGGCTTCGTGCACAAGCTGCTGGGCCCGGTGCTCAACCAGTTCGCCACGCCCGAGCAGAAGGCGGCGCACCTGCCGCCGGTGTTCAACGGCGAGCGGCTGTGGTGCCAGGGCTTCTCGGAGCCGGGCTCGGGCTCGGACCTGGCGTCGCTGCGCACGCGCGCCGTGCGCGGCGTGGACGGCGACGGCGAGCACTACCTCGTCAACGGCCAGAAGATCTGGACCAGCCACGCCCACGAGTCGGACTGGATCTTCCTGCTCGTGCGCACCGACCCCGAAGTGAAGAAGCAGGCCGGCATCAGCTTCCTGCTGGTCGACCTGAAGACGCCGGGCATCACGGTGCGGCCGATCCGCAGCATCGACGGCGCGCACCACCTCAACGAGACCTTCTTCGACAACGTGCGCGTGCCGGTGGCCAACCGCGTGGGCGACGAAGGCGCGGGCTGGGCCATCACCAAGTTCCTGCTCAACAACGAGCACGCCAGCGCCGCCGACCTGCCGCTGCTGCGCCACTACCTGCGCCAGCTGCAGGAGCTGGCCGACACGCCGCGGCTGGGCGGCGAGCGGCTGCGCGAGCGGCCCGAGTTCGCGCTCAAGCTGGCGCGGCTGGAAGCCGAGGTGCAGGCCATTGCCATGTTCGTGCAGCGCGTCGCTGCGCTGGAGACGGCGCACGACCCGCTGGCGCATCCGCTGGGATCGATGCTGAAGGTGCGCGGCACCGAGCTGCAGCAGCGCCTGACCGAGGCGCAGGTCGAGGCGCTGGGCGACCACGGCGCGGTGGCCTACCCGCACCCCGACGACCACGACGCGGCGGCGCACGAGCCGCTGCCGCAGCAGGCGCTGGCGCAAGGCATGGCCAGCCAGATGTTCTTCCGCCGTGCCTCCACCATCTACGGCGGCACGAGCGAGGTGCAACGCGGCATCGTCGCCAAGTTGCTGTTCGGACTGTGAGCGTGCCATGGACTTCAAACTGACATCGGAGCAGCAACTGCTGCAAGACAGCGTGCGCCGCTACGTCGACAAGGCGTACGGCTTCGAGGTGCGCGCCGCGCAACTGGCGCCAATGGCGCAAGCGGCGACTCGGCGCGAGGCCGGCCTCGCGCATTGGCAGGCCTTTGCCGACAACGGCTGGCTGGCCGCCGCGCTGCCGGAGACCCATGGCGGCCTGGGCGGCAGCCTGGTCGAGACGGCGCTGATTGCCCACGAGTTGGGTCGCGGCCTGCTGCTCGAGCCCTACCTCGGCTGCGCCGTGCTGGCGGCGCAGACGCTGGCCGCCGGCGGCAGCGCCGCGCAGTTGCAGCGCTGGCTGCCGGCGCTGGCCGACGGCTCGCGGCGCATGGCGCTGGCCTACAGCGAGCCGGGCTCGCGCGGGCTGCCACTGCCGTTGACGACGGCGGCCCAGCGGCGCGGCAGCGGCTACGTGCTGGGCGGGCGCAAGACGCTGGTGCTGAGCGGCGGCCTGGCCGATGCCTACCTGGTCAGCGCGCGCGTCGAAGGCGCCGGCGCGCTGACGCTGTTCGTCGTCGACGCCGCGGCCGCCGGCCTGCGCCGCCAGGCGCTGCCGCTGCACGACGGCCGCTGGGCCGAAGAGCTGGTGCTGGAAGACGTGGCCGTCGACGCCGATGCCGTGCTCGGCGAACCCGGCGGCGGCCTGCCGGCGCTGCGCACGGGGCTGGCGCACGGCATCGTCGCGCAGGGCGCCGAGCTGGTCGGCGCGATGGAGCGCGTGATCGAGCTGAGCGTCGAGTACCTGAAGACGCGGCGCCAGTTCGGCGTGGCGATCGGCAGCTTCCAGGCGCTGCAGCACCGCGTGGCCGACATGGCCGCCGAGATGGAGATGGCGCGCTCGATGCTGTATGCGGCGCTGGCCGCGATGGCCGGCAGTGAGGCAGACGGCGGCGCGCAGCGGCAGCGCACGCTGTCGGGCGCCAAGGCCTTGATCGGCCGCGTGGCGCGCTTCGTCTGCGGCCAGGGCATCCAGCTGCACGGCGGCATCGGCATGACCGAGGAGTACGCCGTGGGCCACTACTTCAAGCGCGCCGTGGTGGCCGACCTGGTGCTCGGCAGCAGCGAGCGCCACGAGGCGGCCTGCGCGCTGGCGCTGGGCTGAGCGCGGGGCTGAGCGCGGGGCAGGGGGGCGGCGCAGGCTTGGTCGATACTCCGCTGCCGGCGCCGCCCGCGGCGCCGTCCTCGGTGCCGTTCGCGGCGCGGCCCTCGGTGTCTCAAGCCATGGATTTCGACAAGCTCCTCGTCTCCACGAAGTTCGCGCCGCCGCACGTCGGCTCGCGCTTCATCTCGCGCGAGCACCTGCTCGACCAGTTGCGCGACGGCCAGCGCTGCAGCTTCGTGCTGGTGACCGGCGGCGCCGGCTTCGGCAAGACCATTCTGCTGGCGCAATGGCGTTTGGAGCTGATGAAGGCCGGCGACGAAGTCTCGTGGCTGTCGCTCAGCCACGACGACAAGCAGCTGGCCAACTTCGCCACCTACCTGACGGCGGCGCTGCGCCGCTTGGGGCTGCCGATCGACGACGAGATGCTGCTCGACGGCGTCGACGGCAACATCGCCAAGGCGCTGGACACCGTGGTGGCGACCACGCTCAACGCCGCCGCCGCGATCCCGAAGGACCTGTACCTGATCGTCGACGACTACCACCACGTCGACGACCAGCGCGCGCACCGCCTGGTGCAGAAGCTGATCGACCACTGCCCGGCCAACCTGCACATCGCGATTGCCGCGCGCGCGGCGCCGCCGCTGGCCATCGGCCGCCTGCGCGTGCTGGGCCGCGTCACCGAAATCGGCTTCGGCGAGCTGCCCTTCAACCTGGACGAGACGCGCAGCTTCCTGGAGCGCAACCTCGGCACCGTGAAGCTCGACGCCGACGAACTGCGCCTGGTGCACGACAAGACCGGCGGCTGGCCGGCCAGCCTGGAGCTGCTGGCCATCATGCTGCGCTCGCGGCCCGAGACGCGCTCGCGCCTGCGCGAGCTGGGCTGGAGTTCGGCCGACCTGCAGGTCTACTTGGCCGAGGAGGTGGTGGCCCACCTGCCGGCCGAGATGATCGACTTCATGGAGCAGGTCTCGGTGTGCCGGCGCTTCAACGTCGAGCTGGCCGCCGCCGTCACCGGCAGCGCGCAGGCCGCGGCGCTGCTGGCGCGCGCCGAGGAAGAGAACCTGCTGATGTACCGCGTGGAGTCGGACGACCGGCTGCCCTGGTACCGCTTCCACCCGCTGTTCGGCGAGTTCCTGGCCACCCGGCTGGCGCGCCATGGCAGCGCCGCCGTCAACGCACTGCATGCGCGCGCCAGCCGCTGGTTTGCCGAGCATGGGCTGCTGGTCGAGGCGGTGCGCCACGCGATCTGGGGCGACGAAATCGAGTTCGCCGCCGAGACCATGGAGCAGGCCGCCAAGGACACCTGGAGCCTGCACTTCCTGAGCCTGATGCTCAACCTGCTGGACCGCCTGCCGCTGCAGACGGTGTACGGCCACCCGCGGCTGTTCTTCCTGGGCTGCCTGACGCTGGCGATGACGGCGCGCCACGACAAGGCCGAGCGCTGGCTGGCGCAGGTGCGCGAAAGCGGCGCCGCCAAGGACCCCGCCATCTCGTCGAAGCTGCCGCTGGCCGACGGCGCGGTGGCCATGCAGCGCGACGACACGCGGCTGTGCCTGGACCTGCTCGAGCCGCTGCAGGCGCTGGTGGCCGACAGCAAGTACCTGCAGCACGTGCACCTGCCGCTGCTGTCGTATGCGTACTCGGCCTCGGGCCGCTACGCCGACGCCTTTCGCCTGCTCGACGACAACCCCATCGACCCCGCCGAGCGCAAGAACGACCTGGCGCTGGTGGCCGAGAGTTCGCGCTGCCTGGTCCTGCTGATGCAAGGCGAGGTGGTGGCCGCGGCGCGGCTGTCGGCGCCGATGCTGGCGCGCGCCGAGGCGCTGCACGGGCGGCGTTCGGTGTCGGCTTCGGTGATGGCCTCGTCGCTGGCCGATTGCTACTACGAGATGGACCGCGTCGACGACGCGCGCGACGTGCTGGCCAACCGCGCGCGCGGCGTCATGCAGGCCTCGATGCCGGCGGTGATGCTGGGCGCGGTGCTGGTCAAGGTGCGGCTCGACGCGCTGCCGGCGCCGACCGAAGCCGGCGTCGCTTTCGTCGAGGCGCAGGCCGCGCATTTCCGCAGCCTCGGGCTGCCGCGGCTGGTGGCCTGGATGCAGGCCGAAGGCGTGCGCCTGCTGCTCGGCCTGGGGCAGCGTGCGCGCGCGGCCGAGCTGTCGGCGCGGCTGGCCGAACTGGGCGTGCAGCACCGCAACGCCGACGGCGCGCGCGCCGAGATCCCGGCGCTGGCGGCGCTGGCCGCGGCGCGCGTCGCGCTGGCCGCCAACGATCCGCATGCGGCGCTGGCGGCCTTGCCCGTCGTGCGCGACCATGCGCGCCAGTTCGGGCGCGGCCGGCTGCAGGTACAGGAGGCCTTGCTCGCCGCCTTCGCGCTGGACCTGCTCAAGCGGCTGGACGAGATGAGCGCGCGGCTGGTCGACGCGGTGGCGCTGGCCGCGCGCCTGGGGCTGGTGCGCACCGTGCTGGACGAAGGCGAGCGCGCCGCGGCGCTGCTGGCCGCGCTGCGCGGCGACCCGCGCCTCGACGAGGCCACCACCGCGCACCTCGATGCGCTGCTCGCGCGCTTCGGCCCCAGCGCGCGCGGCGCGGCGGCCGCCCATGGCGGCGAGGCCGGCGGCGCTGCCGGCAAAGGCGTCAGCCTGACCCCGCGCGAGCTGGAAATCCTGGGCCTGGTGTCGCAGGCGATGTCGAACAAGCGCATCGCGCTCACGCTCAACATCTCGGTCGACACCGTCAAGTGGAACGTGCGCAACATCCTCACCAAGCTCGACCTGTCCAGCCGCTACGACGCGATGACCTGGGCGCGCAAGCAGGGGCTGATTCGCTAGCCAACGGCGACGCTTGATGTACGGCAGGAGGCTTGCGCGCGCCGGTTGACCCGTGCTCGGCGCAAGCCTATTCTGGGCTGGCCGCAAAGACGCGCCGTGGTCCATCAAGGCCGGCCCGGCGACCCGCGCCCCGCCTGCGCCCCGGGGCCCGCGCGCGGCAAACGTCGGGCGTCGACAGACAACGAAAGAGGAACCGGCCATGCAGGAGAACATCGTCTTGCTCACCTTCGAGGAAACGAGCAAGGCTTATCAGGCGCTCAGTGAAATCAAGCGCGCCGCCCTCGAAGGGCGCGTCCGTCTGGTCAATGCCGCCGTCGTCGAGCGCGAGGCGGGCGGCGCCTTGCGCGTGCGCGACGGCTTCAGCGACGGTGCCGCCAGCGACGCGCCGCTGGTGGGCACGCTGCTCGGCAGCCTGCTGGGCGTGCTCGGCGGGCCGCTGGGCATCTTGCTGCTCGGCTCCACCGGCGCGGTGCTCGGCTCGCTGGCTTCGGCCGACGTGGTGGGCAACCGGCTGAGCCTGCTCGACCAGATCACGCGCACGCTGCCGCCCGGCAGCACCGCGGTGTTCGCCAACGTGAGCGAAAGCGCGGTGGAGGTGCTCGACGGCATCGCCAAGAGCCTGGGCGCCGTGGTGCTGCGCCGCCCCACCGACGCGGTGGTCGCCGAGGTCGAAGCCGCCGTCGAAGCGCAGGACGCGGCCACGCGCGAGGCGCGCAAGGTGCTGCACGCCAAGCAGCGCGCCGAGTGGCGCGACAAGTTCGACCACTGGAAGGACGAGATGGGCGACCGCCTCACGACGCTGGGCGACCGCATCAAGGCCAGCTTCGAAGGCAAGAAGCCGTAGCGAGGCTTTGGGGGGCGAAAGGGCGTTGACCGTTGTCCGGCAGCGCCTAGGGTTTGCGAGCGCCCCCCCGCCCACCCATCCCAAAGTAAGGGGCGCGCGCGCCGGCCGCGCCCCTAAGCTGACCTCCAGTCGATCACTGCACGACCTGGAGGCACCGATGAGTTTTTCCCATTCACGCCATGGCGCGGTGGGCTGGATCACGCTCGAACGGCCGAAGGCGATGAACGCCTTGAACCGCGAGATGATCGAGGGCATCACGGCCACGCTGCGCACGTGGCGCGACGACCCGCAGGTGCGCGTGGTGGTCGTCACCGGCAGCGGCCCGGCCTTCTGCGCCGGCGCCGACCTGAAGACCGCCGGCGCCCCGGCGGCGCCCGGCGAGCGCGACTTCCTCGACCAGATCGTCGTCTTCTTCGACGCGCTGCGCGGCTTTCCGAAGCCGACCATCGCCGCCGTCAACGGCCTGGCGCTGGCCGGCGGCATGGAAGTGGTGCTGGCCTGCGACCTCGTCATCGCGGCGCGCAGCGCGCGGCTGGGCGACGCGCATTCCAACTTCGGCGTGTTCCCTGGCGGCGGCGGCGCCGCCATCCTGCCGCGCAAGCTGCCGCCCAACGTGGCCAAGTACCTGCTGTTCACCGGCGAGGCGATCGCCGCCGAGGCGCTGCAGGGCTACGGCCTGGTCAACGAGGTCGTCGCCGATGGCGAGCTGGCCGACCGCGTGCAGGCGCTCGGCGAGCAGCTGGCCAAGAAGAGCCCGCTGGTGCTGGCGCGCATGAAGAAGGTGGCCGACGAGGCCGCCGACAAGTCAACCGCCGACGCGCTGCGCCACGAGCTGCTGGAGCTGCGCGACCACCAGCGCTCGTGGGACATCCAGGAAGGCCTGCGCGCCTTCGTGGAAAAGCGCGCCCCGCAATTCAAGGGTTATTGACCGGGAGGCGACATGAAGAGCTACGACACCGTCGCCGACCTCAAGCCCCTGGTGGGCCAGGTCATCGGCAGCAGCGACTGGCTGCTGGTCGACCAGCGGCGCATCGACCTGTTCGCCGAGGCCACCGGCGACCACCAGTGGATCCACGTCGACCCCGAGCGCGCCAAGAGCGGCCCCTTCGGCGCGCCGATCGCGCACGGCTTCCTCACGCTCAGCCTGATGTCGGCGCTGATGGTCAGCGCCTTCGAAATCCGCAAGGGCGTGATGGGCGTGAACTACGGCTTCAACAAGGTGCGCTTCATCAAGCCGGTGCCGGTGGACAGCCGCTTGCGCGGGCACTTCAAGCTGCTGGCCTGGGAGCCCATCGACAACGGCGGCGCGCAGCTGACGATCGAAGTGACGATGGAGATCGCCGGCAGCGACAAGCCCGTCTGCGTGGCCGAGTCCATCACGCGGCGGTACTGACGGCGGTACTGACGCCACCCCTGCGGCGCCCGCGGGCGCCAACACGCATGCAGCCCGTGCGGGGCATTCGAACGCACGGCACGGGCAGCCCTTTTCTCTCGATTCTTCGAAGGTGACGAGATGACGATTCGATTCGACGGCCGCGTGGCCATCGTGACGGGTGCCGGCAACGGCCTGGGACGTTCGCACGCGCTGGAGCTGGCGCGCCGCGGCGCCAAGCTGGTGATCAACGATTTCGGCGGCAGCCGCGACGGCAAGGGCGGCTCGTCGGAAGCCGCCGCCAAGGTGGTGGACGAGATCCGCGCCGCCGGCGGCCAGGCCATTGCCAACGGCGCCAACGTCTGCGACTTCGAACAGGTGCTGGGCATGGTCGAGCAGGCCAAGGCCGAGTTCGGCCGCGTCGACGTGCTGATCAACAACGCCGGCATCCTGCGCGACAAGACCTTCTCGAAGATGGAGATGGCCGACTTCCGCGCCGTGGTCGACGTGCACCTGATGGGCTCGGTCCATTGCACCAAGGCGGTGTGGGAACTGATGCGCGAGCAGAACTACGGCCGCATCCTGATGACCACCTCGGCCTCGGGCCTGTTCGGCAACTTCGGCCAGGCCAACTACGGCGCCGCCAAGGTGGCGCTGGTCGGCCTGATGCACATGCTCACCATCGAGGGCAGGAAGAACGACATCCGCGTCAACACGCTGGCCCCGATCGGCGCCACGCGCATGACCGAGGACATCCTGACGCCCGAGATGTTCGCCGCCCTCAAGCCCGAGGCGGTGACGCCGGCGGCGCTGTTCCTGGTGAGCGAGAACGCGCCCTCGAAGGTGACGATGTCGGCCGGCGGCGGCGCCTTTTCCACCGCCCGCATCGTCGACACCGCGCCGACCTTCTTCGCGCAGCCGACGCCCGAGGCGCTGGCGGAGCACTTCGAGCAGATCGCCGACTGGAGCACCAGCCGCTACTACGACGACTCGAACCAGCAGGTGGCCGCGCTGGTGCAGGCGGTGATGGGCGGCGCCGCCAAGTAAGCGGCGGCTGCACGTCCAAATAACGAACTAACCGAGGAGATTGTTGGCATGTCCATCGACCGAGTGATGACTTTGCGCAAAGCGCCGCGCCGGCGCGCCGTCGGCCTGGCCGCGGCCGCCTGCTGCCTGGGCCTTTGCACGGCCGCCTCGGCCATCGGCATCGACGTCGGCAACGACGACGTGCAGGTCCGCTTCGACAACACCGTGCGCTACAACCTGGGCCTGCGCGCCGACAGCCAGAACGAGGCGATCCTGCGCGCCATCAACAACGACGACGGCGACCGCAACTTCAAGCGCCACGCCATCGTCACCAACCGCATCGACCTGCTCAGCGAGTTCGACGTGGTCTACCGCAAGTCGCTGGGCGCGCGCGTCAGCGGCGCCGCGTGGTACGACCAGGCCTACACCGGCGCGCTGGACAACACCAGCGTGGCCACCTCCAACCACCTGGCCGGCGGCGTGCAGGCGCTGGGGCTCAGCAACGTCACGCGGCGCTACTTCAAGGGCGCCTCGGGCGAGTTCCTCGATGCCTTCGTCTTCGCCGCCGGCGACGTGGGCGGCATGGCGGCCACGCTGCGCCTGGGCCGCCACACCATCAACTGGGGCGAGGCACTGCTCGGCGGCGGCGCCATCCACGGCATCTCGTACGGCCAGGCGCCGCTCGACCAGGCCAAGGCACTGGCCACGCCGGGCATCGAGGCCAAGGAGTTGTACCGGCCGCTGAACCAGGTGTCGGGCCAGATCCAGGTCACGCCGACGCTGTCGCTCGCTGCGCAGTACTACCTGGAATGGAAGAGCTACCGCTTCCCCGAGGCCGGCAGCTACCTGGGCTTCAGCGACGCGCTGCTCGACGGCGGCGAGGCCATCCTGCTGCCGGTGGGCGGCACGACGCGGCTGGTGACGCGCGCCGCCGACGTCAAGCCCAAGGACCGCGGCGACTGGGGCCTGGCCATGCGCTGGAGCCCCGAGTGGCTGGACGGCACCGCGGGCCTGTACTACCGCAAGTTCAGCGACAAGGTGCCGCAGCAGGCCACGCTGCGGCCGACGGCATCGCCGCCCATTCCGCAGCAGTACCTGCTGATGTACGGCTCGGACATCGAGATGCTGGGCTTGAGCCTGACGCGGCAGATCGCCGGCATCAGCGTCGGCGTGGACCTCAACCACCGCCGCAACATGCCGCTGGTGAGCGGCGGCGTCAACCTCGTGACGGCCACCACCGCGCTGCCGCAGCCGGGCCAGACGCTGGGCGCCCGCGGCAACACCTGGCACGCCGTGGTCAACGCCATCGGCAGCCTGCCGAGCACGCCGCTGTACAACGCCGCGAGCTGGAACGCCGAGCTGACCTGGAGCCACTGGAGCAAGGTCACGAGCGACCCGTACAACGTGTTCAAGGGCTCGGCGACCTACGCCGCCAACGCCGCCAACATCGACCGCGTGACCAAGGACGCGGTGGGCATCGCGATCGGCTTCACGCCCACCTGGTACCAGGTGTTCCCAGGCGCCGACCTGGCGCTGCCGGTGAGCGCGTCGATCGGCGTCGACGGCAACTCGGCCGTCAGCCTGGGCGGCAACAAGGGCGCCGGCAGCTACGCCATCGGCCTGGCGCTGGACGTGCAAAGCCGCTACCGCTTCGACCTCAAGTACGTCGACTACTTCGGCAGCTTCAACACCAACGCCACCACCGGCGCGGTGGCGGTCTACAACGGCAGCACCGCCATGCTCAAGGACCGCGGCGCCGTGTACTTCACCTTCAAGACCACCTTCTGATCCACCTTCTGATACCGGAGACACGAACCATGAAAAAGCTGGTGATGGCCATGCTGGGCGCAGGCCTGCTGTGCGCCCAGGTCGGCTTCGTCCACGCCGCGCTGTCGGCCGACGAAGCCCGCAAGCTGGGCACGACGCTGACGCCCGTGGGCGCCGAAAAGGCCGGCAACAAGGACGGCACGATCCCCGAATACACCGGCGGCCTGACCAGCGCGCCGGCCGGCTTCGACAAGGCGCGCGGCGTGCGCCCCGACCCCTACGCCAACGAGAAGCCGCTGTTCTCGATCGACGCCAAGAGCATGGACAAGCATGCCGACAAGCTGACCGAGGGCACCAAGGCGCTGATGAAGTCGCTGCCCGGCTACCGCATCGACGTGTACCCCACGCACCGCACGGCGGCCTATCCGAAGTTCGTGATCGACAACACCGTCAAGAACGCCGTGCGCGCCAAGATGACCGACGACGGCTTCGGCTTCACCGGCAGCCGCGCCGGCATTCCGTTCCCGATTCCGAAGACCGGCGGCGAGGCGATGATGAACTACATCGCGCGCTTCGACGGCATGTCGGTGGTGCTGCCCAAGTACTCGGCCTACAACGTCAACAGCGCCGGCCAGATGGTGATGTCCACCGGCGGCGTGTGGACCATCGAGCGGCCGTACTACGACGAGACCAAAGAGCTGCAGGTGCTGACGCGCGCGCGCGCCAACTACATGGCGCCGGCGCGGCGTGCCGGCGAGTCGGTGATGACCGCCGAGAGCTTCGACGGCGCCAAGGGCCGCCGCGCCTGGCAGTACCTGCCGGGGCAGCGCCGCGTGCGGCTGGCGCCCGACCTGGCCTACGACACGCCCAACCCCAGCACCGCCGGCATCTCGACCGTCGACGACGTGAACCTCTTCAACGGCAAGCCCGACCGCTTCGACTGGAAGCTGGTCGGCAAGAAGGAGGTGTACGTGCCCTACAACACCTACCGCTTCACCTACTACGACAAGCCCGAAGAGCTGTTCCAGGCCAAGTTCATCAATCCCGACCTCGTGCGCTGGGAACTGCACCGCATGTGGGTGGTGGAAGCCACGCTCAAGGAAGGCCAGCGCCACGTGTATTCGCGCCGCACCTTCTACCTGGACGAGGACAGCTGGAACGTGCTGGCGGCCGACCAGTACGACGGCCGCGGCCAGCTCTGGCGCCCGGGCTTTGCGTACATCACGCAGAGCTACGACGTGCCGGCGCCGATCAGCATCCCCTCGGGCCACTACGACCTGATCGGCGGCGGCTACTACATCAACGTCTGGCCCGGCGCCAGCGGCATGAAGGTGTCCGACACGCTGAGCCCCGACTCGCAGTGGACGGCCGATTCGCTGGCCGCCGCCGGCGTGCGCTAGCACCCGGCGCCCGGCGAAGGCAGGCGATCGTGAAGACATCCCCATCCGCCGCGCTGGCCGCGATGGTGCTCGGCGTGGTCGCGGTCGCGGCCGCGGCCACTGCCGCGGTGTCCGCCGCCGCCGCCGCCGCCGCCGACGTAGCGGTGCGCACGCCGCTGGACGTGCCGGCCACCAAGAGCGCGCTGGCCATCCGCGCGCCCTTGAACGCCATGGTCCGCGCCGGCACGCGGCTGGTCGTCGCCGGCCAGCGCGGCCACGTGCTGTACAGCGACGACGGCGTGGCCTGGGCGCAGGCCGAGGTGCCGGTCAGCGCCGACCTGACGGCGCTGCACTTCGCCACGCCCAAGCTCGGCTGGGCCGTGGGCCACGAAGGCGTGGTGCTCCACACCAGCGACGGCGGCGCCACCTGGCAGCGCCAGTTGGACGGCCGCGCCATCGGCGCGCTGCTGGCGCCGGCCGGCGGCGCGGCGGCCGATGCCGGCACCGACAAGGCGCTGCTCGACGTGTGGTTCGAGAACGAGAAGGACGGCTGGGCCGTCGGCGCGTTCAACCTGATCCTGCGCACCGAGGACGGCGGCGCCCGCTGGACGGCGTGGAGCGAGCGCAGCGACAACCCCAAGGGCATGCACCTGTACGCCATCCGCCCGGCCGGCGGCACGCTGTTCATCGTCGGCGAGCAGGGGCTGGTGCTCAAGCTCGACCGCCAGAAGCAGCGCTTCACCGCCGTGCCGCTGCCCTACCAGGGCACGCTGTTCGGCGTGGTGGGCGACGAGCGCCTGACGCTGGTCTACGGCCTGCGCGGCAACGCCTGGCGCAGCACCGACGGCGGCGCCAGCTGGACCAAGGCCGAGACCGGCGTGGCCGCCGGCCTGAGCAGCGCGCTGCTGCGCGCCGACGGCACGCTGCTGCTGGCCAGCCAGGCCGGCCACCTGCTGCGCAGCAGCGACCACGGCGCCAGCTTCAGCCGCGTTGAACAGCGCGCCGCGGCGCCGACCTTCGCCGTGGCCGAGGCGGCCGGCGGCGCCATTGCGCTGGCCGGCATCGGCGGCGTTCGCATCCAGCCGCTGAAGCCGGCGCCCTGACGCCGGCCCCCGACGCGTACCCGAGGCGCACCGCATCATGATCAGCACCCCCATCGACGACATGCCCGCGATCCGCGAGCTGAAGGACTTCGACCGCGAATCGGGCAACCGCTTCGAGCGGCTGATCTTCAACCACCGGCCGCTGGTCATTGCGCTGTGCCTGCTGCTGACGCTGCTGCTGGGCTGGCAGGCGACCAAGCTGACGCTGAACGCCGCCTTCGAGAAGACGATTCCGCACCAGCAGCCGTACATCAAGAACTTCCTCGAATATCGCAAGGACCTGAAGGGCCTGGGCAACGCGATCCGCGTGGTGGTGGAAAACCGCCGCGGCGACATCTTCGACCCGGCCTACCTGCAGACGCTCAAGCAGATCAACGACGAGCTGTTCCTGACGCCGGGCGTCGACCGCGCCAACGTCAAGTCGCTGTGGATGCCGGTGGTGCGCTGGAACGAGGTCACCGAGGAAGGCTTTGCCGGCGGCCCGGTGATGCCCGACCGCTACGCCGGATCGGCCAAGGACATCGACCAGCTCAAGCAGAACATCGCGCGCGCGCAGATCCTGGGCAGCCTGGTCGGCAACGACTACAAGTCCAGCATGATCTTCGTGCCGCTGCTCGACAAGGAAGCTGCCAGCGGCAAGCCGCTGGACTACTGGGAGCTGTCGCGCCGGCTGGAAGACATCCGCGCCAAGTACGCAAAGGCCGGCGGCGATGTCGAGATCCGCATCGTCGGCTTCGCCAAGGTGGTGGGCGACCTGCTCGACGGGTTGCAGCAGGTGATGGTGTTCTTCGCGGTGGCCGCGGCCATCGCGGCCGCCATCATCTTCTGGTGGACGCGCTGCGTGCGCAGCACGGTGCTGGTGCTGGGCTGCTCGCTGATCGCGGTGCTGTGGCAACTGGGGCTGGTCACCGCGCTCGGCTACTCGCTCGACCCGTATTCGATCCTGGTGCCGTTCCTGGTGTTCGCCATCGGCGTCAGCCACGGCGCGCAGAAGATGAACGGCATCATGCAGGACGTGGGCCGCGGCACGCACCGCCTGGTGGCCGCGCGCTACACCTTCCGCCGCCTGTTCCTCGCCGGCTTGACGGCCCTGGCCGCCGATGCGGTGGGCTTTGCGGTGCTGATGCTGATCGACATCGCGGTGATCCAGGAACTGGCCATCACCGCCAGCATCGGCGTGGCGCTGCTGGTCTTCACCAACCTCGTGCTGCTGCCGGTGATGCTGTCGTACACCGGCGTCAGCGCGGCGGCCGCGCAGCGCAGCCTGCGCGCCGAGCAGCAGCCCAACCAAGGGATGTGGGCGCTGCTGGCGCGCTTCACCGAGCGGCGCTGGGCGCTGGCGGCGATTGGCGCGTCGGCCGTGCTGCTGGTCGTCGGCTTCGCGGTCAGCACGCAGCTGAAGGTGGGCGACCTCGATGCCGGCGCCTCCGAGCTGCGGCCCAACTCGCGCTACAACCTCGACAACGCCTACGTCACCAGCCGCTACGCGCTGTCGAGCGACCAGTTCGCGGTGATCGTCAAGACCAAGCCCGAAGGCTGCCTGGAGTACGCCACGCTGATCGAGGCCGACCGCCTGGGCTGGACGCTGCAGCAGGTGCCCGGCGTGCAGACCACGGTGTCGCTGCCCGACGCGGTGCGCAAGATCACCGCCGGCTCGTACGAAGGCAGCAACAAGTGGCTGACGCTGTCGCCCAACCAGGACGTGCTGAACTACGCCGCGCGCACTGCCAGCACGACCAACCCCGACCTCTTCAACACCGAATGCTCGGTGATGCCCGTGGTGGCCTACCTGGCCGACCACAAGGCCGAGACGCTGGACCGCGTGGTGCAGGCGGCCGACGCCTTTGCGCGCGCGCACAGCACGCCCGAGCGCCAGTTCAAGCTGGCCGCCGGCTCGGCCGGCATCGAGGCGGCGACCAACATCGTCGTGCGCCAGGCCAACGTGACCATGCTGCTGTACGTGTACGCCGCCGTCATCGTGCTGTGCTTCATCACCTTCCGCAGCTGGCGCGCGGTGGTGGTGACGGTGGTGCCGCTCATCATCACCTCGGTGCTGTGCGAGGCGCTGATGGTCGCGCTGGGCATGGGCGTCAAGGTGGCCACGCTGCCGGTGATCGCGCTCGGCGTGGGCATCGGCGTCGACTATGCGCTGTACCTGCTGAGCATCCAGCTGGCGCTGCAGCGCGCCGGCGCGCCGCTCGCCGAGGCCTACCGCCACGCCTTGCGCTTCACCGGCAAGGTGGTGGCGCTGGTCGGCGTGACGCTGGCCGCCGGCGTCATCACCTGGGCCTGGTCGCCCATCAAGTTCCAGGCCGACATGGGCATCCTGCTGACGTTCATGTTCGTGTGGAACATGCTCGGCGCGCTGGTGCTGATTCCGGCCCTCTCGCACTTCCTGCTGCCGCGCGTGGCGCAGCGTGCCCAACCGCGGCCGGCCGCCGATGCCGCCGCCGCCCACGCCGAACCGGCCTGAAGGAGCCCCGACCATGAGCGACCCCTCGACCGCCTTCCTGAGCGAGCAGGAAATCCTCATCCGCGACAGCGCCCGCCGCGTGGCGCAGGACGTGGTGGCGCCGACCGCCGCCGAGCGCGACCGCAGCGCCGCCTGGCCGCGCGCCGAGCTGAAGACCGTGGGCGAGCTGGGCTTCATGGGCATGCTGACGCCCGAAGCGCACGGCGGCTCGGGCGCCAGCTTCGTCGAGTACTGCCTGGCCATCGAAGCCTTCGCCGCCGCCGACGCCGGCTTCGCGACGCTGCTGCACGTGCACAACTCGGTGGGCTTCATGCTCAGCCGCGTCGGCACCGAGGCGCAGCAGCGCCAGTACCTGGCGCGGCTGGCCAGCGGCGAGCACATCGGCGCCTTCCTGCTGAGCGAGCCGCATGCCGGCTCCGACACGGCGGCCTTCCGCACCTTCGCGCGGCGCGACGGCGACCACTACGTCATCAACGGCAGCAAGCAGTTCATCTCCAACGGCAGCGAGGCCAGCGTCGGCCTGGTGCTGGCGGTGACCGACAAGGCCGCGGGCAAGAACGGCGCCAGCCTGCTGATCGTCGACGCCAAGCAGCCCGGCTACCAGGTGGCGCGCGTCGAGCACAAGCTGGGCCAACGTTCGGCGCATGTCGCGCAGATCCAGCTCGACGACTGCCGCGTGCCGGTGCACGACCTGATCGGCGAGGAAGGCTCGGGCTACCGCCGCATCATGGCCAGCCTGTCGGAAGGCCGCGTGGCCATCGCCGCCGTGGCCATCGGCGCGGCGCGCGCCGCGCTGGACGCGGCCATCGCCTACGCCAAGCAGCGCGAGGCCTACGGCGCGCCCATCATCAAGCTGCAGGGCGTGAGCTTCGACCTCGCCGACATGGCCACCAAGGTGGAAGTGGCCGAACGCTTCATGCTGCACGCCGCTCGCCTGTGCCAGGCCGGCATCCCTTGCGCCAAGGAAGCCTCGATGGCCAAGCTGTTCGCCAGCGAGATCGCCGAAGCCGTCTGCTCCGACGCCCTGCAGATCCACGGCGGCTACGGCTACCTGAACGACTTCCCCGTCGAACGCTACTGGCGCGACGTGCGCGTGACCAAGATCTACGAAGGCACGAGCCACATTCAGAAGTTGATCATTGCCAGGGCGCTTTGAGGGGGCTTGGGGGTGGGGAGCAGCGTGTGTCGCGGCCGTAGAGGACGCGCCGTGCGGGCTGCGGAGGGTGGCGGCTTGCGTCGGCCGAAACCACCATCAGGCTGGCGGTCAGAAACTCCACCAGCCGAGTGGATGTCGTGCTGCGCATGGATACTGTACTGAAAAGTACAGTAAAGCAAAGGTCTAGTCTTCCGCGATTGCTATTGATAGCGTCACGGCGACGATCTCGGTGAAGCTTCGCGACGCGCTCGTCAACGCAAGTCGACCGACGCTTCCGCTCGAAGCGACTGGTACCGTTTGGCACGAGCGTAGCCGTGAACCTGAAAGCGCGGCACGTTCAACGCCCCAAGCCGTATACGCATAGGAAGAGGTCGACGCTCGAGCGCACCAGGCTCTCGTCTTCGGCTGCGGTGGGCTTACCCAGGCCCAGCAGCGCCTTCACGTGTCCCCGGCCAAAGAAGAGGCAGAGGAACTGCTCAGCTGCCAAATCCGGGTCGCGTACCGACAGGCTGCCGGCTTCACTGCAGGCGCGCAGGTACCCGGCAACTTGGCTCATCTTCCGACTCGGACCTTGCTGATAGAAGGCTAGCGCCACTTCAGGCTGCGCTGCGCCTTCGGCGTAGATGGTCCTGTGTTTGCTGAGGGTCGCGTCGTCCCGCTGGAACTTCAGGAACTGCCGCGCGATTCGCCTCAGGCCTTCCTTCGGCATTTCCGGATCCAGGCGAACCGGTGCGAACTCGACTTGTTCGACCCGATCTGCGGACTGCATGGCAGCGGCATACAGCGCCCGCTTGGTCGGAAAGTAGTTGTAGATCGTCACCTTGGAGATGCCTGAGTCGCGCGCGATCGCGTCGACGCTGGTTCTCTCGAAGCCATCAGCCAGGAACGCGCGCTTCGCGGCATCGATCACTCGCTCGACGCGGGCGGGATCGCGCGGGCGGCCGCGTGATCCGCTGGTAGGGGATGTCTGTTTGGCAGGCATGGCAATCGAATTTTATGGGGCGGCTTTCGGTGCACGGGGTGGTCGTTCCGCATCGAAGCGACCGTCGAAGTGAGTCGAGTTCGTCGAAGGGTCTTTTTACTTTACTAGACGGTACAGTATGATAAACCATCTCTTCCGTGAGATCAGCAATGAAGAAGACGATCCTCAGAACGATCCTGAAGGCCCTGCCGCTGGTGATCACCGCCGCCGCGCGGCTCGATGCCGGCGTGCGCCGCAAGCTCCAGTCACGCGATCTGGTCCTGCAGATCCGGTTGCGCGACGGCAGCGTCGCCCACCAGCTCATCTTCAAAGGCGGCAAGGTGAGGGGTGCGTCTGGGTTGCACCCGAAGCCCGATGCCGTGCTCGGCTTCCGCGACGCCGAGGTGGCGCTGAGCATCCTCAGCCTGGCGCCGGACCCGCTGACCGTCGTCGACGCACTCAAGACCTACAAGGCGACCGCAAGCGGCTCCGACGCCGGGCTGGTCTGGTTCAGCACGCTGATGAACCAGATCAAGACCGCGAGCTGGCGCTTCGGCACGACCATGCGTGACGGCACCACGCGCTACACCAACCTGACCAACGGCGGCCCGATCTTCGTCTACGTGAAGGACGGCAAGATCATTCGCACGACGCCGATCGACTTCGACGACAGCGACCCGCAGCCGTGGACGATCAAGGCGCGCGGAAAGTCGTTTACGCCGCGCCGCCAGTCGACCGTTTCGGCGCATGCGCTGGCCTTCAAGTCGCAGGTCTACTCGGACCGCCGCGTGCTGTACCCGATGAAGCGGGTGGACTTCGATCCCAACGGCGAGCGCAACACCCACACGCGCGGCATCTCCGGCTATCAGCGCATCAGCTGGGACGAGGCGCTGGACATCGTCTCCTCGGAGATCAAGCGCCAGAAGCGAGAGCACGGGCCGGGATCGATGCTGGTGACCTACCCGGCGCACCACCAGTGGGGCAACGTGAACTACTGGCTGTCGGCGCTCTGGCGCTTCACCAACGTCATCGGTGCCAGCCGTGTCGGCTTCTCCGCCATCAGCTGGGAGGGGTGGTACCAGGGCGCAATGCACCACTTCGGCAACAACGTCCGGCTGGGCCTGCCCGGCTTCGTCGGCACCACCGAGGATTGCCTGCAGAACGCCGAGATGATCGTGTTCTGGTCGAGCGACCCGGAAAGCACCGCCGGGGTGTATGCGGGCCAGGAAGGAACGCAACGCAGGCAGTGGGCGCAGGAGCTCTGCATCGAGTTCGTGCACATCGATCCGCACCTGAACATGACGGCGCAGATGTTCCCCGGCAAGTGGATCCCGATCCGCCCCGGCACCGACGCCGCGATGGCCCAGGCCATCATGTACCAGTGGGTGATCGAGGGCACCTACGACAAGGAGTACGTCGCCCAGCGCACCACCGGCTTCGACACCTGGCGCGATTACCTGCTCGGCAAGACCGACGGCCTGCCCAAGACGCCTGAGTGGCAGGAAGCCGAGACCGGCGTGCCCGCCAAGGACGTGCGCAGCCTCGCGCGCCGCTGGGCCAGCCGCAAGACCTACCTCGCTGCGGGCGGCCTGGGCGCCGGCCTCGGCGGCGCCTGCCGTGCCGACACCGGCCCGATGTGGACGCGCTGCATGGTGCAGATGATGGCCATGCAGGGTTGGGGCAAGCCCGGCATCAACTTCGGCAGCCTCGGCACCAGCGCACGCATGGAGTTGACCTTCTATTTCCCCGGCTACTCGGAAGGCGGCATCTCGGGCGATCTGGTCAACAGCGCGGCGGCGGTGAACAACTACCAGCGCATGCCCAACGTGATCACGCTGGACACGTGCCGCCAGCTGGTGCCGCGCCAGCGCATCGCCGAGGCCATCCTGGGCGAGCACGTCGAGGGCCGGCCGATGGACCCGTCCTCGTTCCAGGCGCAGATGCAGCCCTACGAGTACCCGGCGCCCGGCTATTCGACGGTGCACATGCTGTACCGCTACGGCACCTCGAACATGGGCGCGATCCTCGAATCGGGCCGCATGGTCGAGGCCTTCCGCAGCCCGCGGCTGGAGTTCGCGGTCAGCCAGTGCATCTACATGGAAGGCGACGCGAAGTTCAGCGACGTCATCCTGCCGGCGTGCACCTCGTTCGAGCGCTACGACATCTCCGAGGCGGCGGCCTCGGGCGGTGTGCTGCCGCTGTGCCACTACCAGCTGAACCACCGCGTCTTCGTGATGCAGCACAAGGCCATCGAGCCGCTGGGCGAGTCGAAGTCGGACTACCAGATCTTCGCCGACATCCTGGAGCGCCTGGGCGGCGCCAGCATGTTCACCGAAGGCGGCAACACCGATCTCACCTGGTGCAAGCGCATCTTCGACGGCAGCGACCTGGCCAAGAAGATCAGTTGGCGGCAGTTTTTGAAGAAGGGCTACTACGTCCTGCCGCCCATTCCCGACGAGATGGAGTTCCCGACCGAGATGCGCTGGTTCGCCGAAGGTCGCGTCAAGGACACCCCTGACACGTCCACGGCCCCCGCGCAGCATGCCGAAGGGGTCGGTCGCGGCCTGGGCACCCCGTCGTCGAAGTTCGAGTTCGTGCCGCAGTCGCTGGCGGCCATCGAGGACGAGGATCCGAAGCGGCCGAGCGTCAATCGCTACCTGCCGCCGCGCGAGGGGCGTCACACGCCCGAGCGCCTCGCGCGTTTCCCGCTGCAGTTGCTGACCTCGCACCCGTCCTTCAGCTTCCACACGCAGAACGACGGCAAGAACGCGGCGGTCAGCGGCATCCATGATCAACGCATCACGGTGGATGGGCGTGCCTACTGGATCCTGCGCATGAGCCCGCAAGACGCCGCAACGCGCGGGTTGCGGCAGAACGATCTGGTCAAGGTCCGCAACGACCGCGGCGCGGTGATTTGCGGGGTCGACATCGCGGCGACCCTGCCCGCCGGCACGGTGAAGTCGTACAGCTCGTCGGCGGAGTTCGACCTGATCGCCACCCCTGACGGTCCGGTGGACCGCGGCGGCTGCATGAACCTGCTCACCTCGGGCGAGCCGATCTCTGCGACCTCGGACGGCATCGCGCCGAACAACTGCCTGGTTGAAGTCGCGAAGTGGGACGGCATCGTCCTGGCGGAGGCTGCATGAAGAAGTGGAACCTGATCATTGACGTCGCCAAGTGCAGCAACTGCAACAACTGCACGATGGCGATGAAGGACGAGTACGTCGGCAACGACTTTCCCGGCTACTCGGCCCCGCAGCCGCAGCACGGGCATGAGTGGCTCGTCATCGACCGCCACGTGCGTGGCAACGGCAGCATGGTCGACGTCACCTACGTGCCGCGCACCTGCAACCACTGCGACGACGCGCCGTGCGTGAAGGCCGGCCAGGGCGCCGTGACGAAGCGCCCGGACGGCATCGTCGTCATCGACCCCGTCAAGGCGCGCGGCCGCCGCGATCTGGTGCAGGCTTGCCCCTACGGCGCGGTGGTCTGGAACGAAGAGCTGGAGTTGCCGCAGCACTGGACCTTCGATGCGCACCTGATCGATGCCGGCTGGACGCAACCGCGTTGCGCGCAGGCCTGCGCGAGCGGGGCGATGAGCGTGGCCCACGTCAGCGACGACGAGATGCGTGCATTGGCCGCGCAGCAGAACCTCACGGTGGCGAAGCCGGAGCTCGGCACCAGCCCCCGCGTCTACTACCGCAACATGAGTCTGGTCACCAGCGAGTTCGTCGGCGGCAATGTGTTCGCACGATCGCCCGACGGGCAGGCCGACAACGTGTCGAACGCGCTCGTCGAATTGACGGTGGAAGGCGATCCGCAGCCGCGCCGTGCCCCGACGGACGCCTTCGGCGACTTCAAGTTCGACGGGCTGGACGATCGCGGCGCGCGTTACACGCTGCGTATCGAGAAGCCGGGTGCCGGCACGGCACAGGCGGCCGGCACGCTCGATGGCAGCACCTACCTGGGCGCCATCGAGTTGCAGCCTTTCACAAGACTGTCTCGCATCTGAAAGGCGCAACCATGCAACTCAAGAGCGTCTCCAACCGCTACGGCGCCGTGGTGGTGACCATCCACTGGCTTACCGCGCTCTCGATCTTCACGCTGCTCGGCCTCGGTCTTGGCATCGCGACAGCGCCCGACGCTGCCTCGAAGGCCGCGCTGCTGCGCCTGCACCTGCCGCTGGCCATCGTGGTGCTGGTTCTCACGCTGGCCCGCATCCTCTGGTGGTGGCTGGCCGACAAGCGCCCCGAGCCGGTCGCCGGCTCGCCCGCCTGGCAGGAACGACTCGCGTGGTTCGTGCACCGCGCGCTGTACGTGGCCATCCTGGTGCAGTGCAGCCTCGGCATCGGCCTCGTCGCAACCACCGGCGCCGGGCCGGCGATCTTCGGCGGCTCGCCGGCCGACCTGCCCGACTTCTCGGCTTCACCCGCAGCCGTCGGCCATGCCATCGGCGGCGTGGTGCTCGCGGGGCTGGTCGCGCTGCACGCAGGCGCTGCCTTGTTCCACCAGTTCATTCAACGCGACCACCTGCTGCGGCGCATGTGGTTCTGAAGCTCCAGTCCGCGCAACCCTCAACCAGGAGATCCACCATGTGGGGAACATTCAACGCGTCCAACTCGGCGCTTCTGCTGATCGACCACCAGGTCGGCACGATGAAGCTCATCAAGACGATGCCACTCGAAGTGGCAAAGAAGAACACGCTGGCGCTGGCCAAGGTGGCCAAGGCATTGAACATGCCGGTGGTGCTCACCTCGGGCACCGAGAACAGCTTCCAGGGCCCGCTGATGCCCGAACTGAAGGACATCCTGCCCGAGGCCTATGCGGCGCGCATCAGCCGCGGCGGCGCCGTCAACTCCTGGGAGGACGCCGACTTCCGCGCGGCGGTCGAAAAGACGCAGCGGCGCAACCTGATCATGGCGGGCGTGACGACTGACGTGTGCCTGTACTCGCCGGCCATCAGCGCGCGCGAGGCCGGCTACCAGGTGCAGGCGGTGATCGACGCATCGGGCTCGCCGTTCGAAGTCTCGGAGGAACTCGCCCGTCGACGCATGGAGCGCGCTGGCGTGATCCTGACCGCGACCACGACGCTGATCGCCGAACTGGCACGTGATTGGAGCCGCCCGGAGGGCGCCGCCCTGCTGCAGATCCTCACGCATGACCTGCCGTCCATCGACAACCCGCCGATCTGAGACGCCTCAAAGGAAGCTGCATCATGAAAATCATCCATCTGCTTTCGCCCGTCCTCGCCGCGGCAATGCTCTGCCAAGCCGGCGCATCGACGGCCCAGGACAAGAGCAACTCAACCGGTGTGATGCTGGCCGTGCCGCTGCATGCCGTGCCGGGCCGGTCGGCGGCGGAAGTTCAGACCGGCGCGAGCAACATCGCGCGCGCGGTCATTGGTCAGCCCGGGCTCATCGAGCAACACGTGCTCGAAAACCAGGATTCCAATGGCGTTCCGCGCTTCGTCCATGTGATGCGGTGGAAGAGCATAGATGATTGGAGCCGCATGTTCGGCGAGAACCGATTCCAGATCGCCCTGCGCGACAACACGGCCGTCACCTTCGACGCTGCACGGCTTTTCAAGCCCGCGGCTTTCTCTCAGTGACGACTGTACGCACATGACCAACTCGAAACTTGAGTCCGACGCACTGAGGCCGCCAGTGAGTACCACTGACTTCGGCATCTTCTATCCCGTCGGCCAACTGGCCGCAGCATTCTCTCGGCAAGAAGATGCGGCGCGAGTCCGGCGCGACTTGATGACCGGTGGCTTCGACGATGCTGACTGCGCGCTCTATGGGCACGAGGTCGTCAAAGCCGGCGCGCAGAGGAACCTTGCTGCGCACGCAGGCTTGCCCCGTCTGGGGTGGAGCGATGACGCGCTGCGCGTGCACTTGGAGGCGGCTGCGCAGGGTGCCTCCTTTCTGCTGATCTACGCACCAACGGATGTGGATGCGGCGCGCGTCATGAACGTGATCCGGCGAGTGCCGTTCGTCTTCGTGCATCGCTACCGTCGGCTCACGATCGAGGAGCTGACGTGATTGATGGCAGGCAACAGTCGATCTGAAGCAACGCTGATCAAGGTCATCCGTGCGATCCATTCACGCGTTAGCAAGTACAAGGAGCAGCCTTGGGAAGACCTTCTCGAAGCCCCCGCCAGGATGCTGTGCGCTGCGGAAGTCGGCGATCGCGCGCGCGCAAGGCGGACGCCAATCCAGCATTCTCGGGCGACCAGTGTCTGAAGACGAAGTCATCCAGCGTGCAGGGAATGAGGCGAAATTGAGCTCCATCGCGACTCTCTTTGGCGAATGCCTCCTCGATTTCATTGGCAAACGCCATTGCTTGACGCTGCAGCCATCACAGCGCCGCAACTGACCGCTCCACTTCCCGGGTACAGCAAGCAACGCCTTCGGATTGGCGCGCGCAATCGTCAGCAGCGTGCGCGCAGCTCCGCTGGCCTGCTTGCGCCCTTGCTCCCAGCCTTGCAGCGTGCGCACGGATACGCCCAGCAACGCCGCGAACCGGCTTTGGGAAAGCCCGGTCTTCTCGCGAGCCTCGGTCGCAGGGCTGCGAACGACGCGAACCTTGCCGGCCTCATGTCGCGGATGGACTGAAGAAGCTCGGCGCCAAGATCGCGGCTCGCCTCGAACACAGCGCCAGCCGTACCCATGCCGCCGCTGTACGCCTCGCGGCCGCCGCCACCCGCCCTCAATCCCCCGGAATCTGCGGCGGGTTCAGCGTCACCGTGCGCGCGCGGCCCTTGCGCATGCGGATGTTGAGCATCTCCACGCCCAGCGAGAAGGCCATCGCGAAGTAGACGTAGCCCTTGGGCACGTGGTGGTCGAAGCCTTCGGCGACCAGCACCACGCCGACCACGACCAGGAAGCTCAGCGCCAGCATCTTGATCGTCGGGTGGTCGGAGACGAAGCGGCCGATCGGCCCGGCGAACAGCATCATCAGGCCCACCGAGGCGACGACGGCGGCGATCATGATGCGCACGTCGTCGACCATGCCCACCGCGGTGATGATGGAGTCGAGCGAGAACACCAGGTCGACCAGCATGATCTGCAGGATCACGCCGGTGAAGGTGGCGCCGGCGCGGCTGCTGCCGTGCTCTTCCTCGCCCTCCAGCGCCTGGTGGACCTCGCCGGTGCTCTTCCAGATCAGGAACAGCCCGCCGAGGATGAGGATGAGGTCGCGGCCCGAGATCTCCTGCCCCAGCACGGTGAACAGCGGCGCCACCAGGCCGACGATCCAGGCCAGGATCAGCAGCAGCCCGATGCGCATGAACATCGCCATGAACAGGCCGATGCGGCGCGCCATCTCCTGGCGCGCGCGCGGCAGCTTGTCGACCAGGATCGAGATGAAGATGATGTTGTCGATGCCCAGCACCAGTTCCAGCGCGGTCAGCGTGGCAAAGGCGATCCAGGTCTGCGGTTGGCTCAGCAGTTCGAGCATGTCGGCTCCTCCTGGCGCGGCAGGATAGACAGTCGGCCCAAGCCCCCAGCGCGGCGCGGCCCGTCCATAATCCGCGGCTTGCTTGTGCTGCTGGACGAAGCCGACGTGAGGATGCTGTTTTCGGTGCTGGCCCTGCTGCTGGTGGCGCTGGTCGTGATGAAGCTGGTGGCCACGCAGTTGCAGGCCGTCAAGCCGCCGGCCAGCGCCGGGCCGCCGGCGCAGCGCGCGGCCGATCTCGTCAACCAGGCGATGACGCGCGCCGCGGCGCAGGCGGCCGCGCAGGCGGCCTCGCAATGAGCGACGCGGCCGACCTGCAAGGCATGCGGCTGGCGCTGGACCAGGCGCACAACGCCTGGCTGGTGGGCGAGGTGCCGGTGGGCGCGGTGATCCTGCGCGAAGGCCAGGTGATCGCCACCGGCTACAACCGCCCCATCACCACGCACGACCCGACGGCGCACGCCGAGATCGTGGCGCTGCGCCACGCCGCCACGCTGCTGCAGAACTACCGGCTGCCCGAGTGCGAGCTCTACGTGACGCTGGAGCCCTGCGCGATGTGCGCGATGGCCTTGATGCACGCGCGCTTCAAGCGCGTGGTGTTCGGCGCCGCCGACCCCAAGACCGGCGCCGCCGGCTCGGTGCTGGACCTGTTCGCCGACGCGCGGCTGAACCACCACACGCGGCCGCACGGCGGCGTGCTGGCCGAGGCCTGCGGCGCGCTGCTGCGCGACTTCTTCGCCAAGCGCCGGCGCCAGCAGCGCGACGCGCGGCTGCCGGGCGCTGCCGAGGCCGAGGCCGGCGCGGCCGATGGCGGCGAGCCGCAGCGCATTCCCACCGGCGAGGCCACCGAGCTGGCCGACGCCGACCCCGCGCCGGGCGCCGAACGGCCCGCGTGACGATCGACCACGATCGATTGACGACGATTGACCCGACCATGACCGTTGCCGCGCTCACCGTTTTCAGCCCCTCCGGCGTGGTGGCGCGGCCGGCGGCCTTGCGCCTGGCGGTGCGGCGGCTGGCCGCGCTGGGCTTCGTGTCGACGCTGGACGAAGCGGCGCTGGCCCGCCACCAGCGCTTTGCCGGCGACGATGCGGTGCGCCTGGCGGCGCTGCACCGCGTGGCGCGTGCCGCGCCGTCGGTGGCGATGGCGGCGCGCGGCGGCTACGGCCTCAGCCGGCTGCTGGACGCCATCGACTGGCCTTTGCTGGCGCGCGCCGCGACGCTGGGCACGCGCTGGGTGGGGCACAGCGACTTCACGGCGCTGCAGCTCGGGCTGCTGGCGCACGCCGGCGCGCCCAGCTGGGCCGGGCCGATGGCGCTGGACGACTTCGGCCGCAGCGACGCCGACGGCGGCGTCGACGACGTCACCGCCGCCTGCTTCGCCGAGGCGATGAGCGGCGAGCTGGAAGCCGTGGGCTGGCGCACCGAGGCCGGCTTCGACGGGCTGCAATGCCGCGGCCTGCTGTGGGGCGGCAATTTGTCGATGCTGTGCGCGCTGGTCGGCACGCCGCACCTGCCGCGGCCGGCGCGGGTGAAGGGCGGGCTGCTGTTCCTGGAAGACGTGAACGAGCACCCCTATCGCGTCGAGCGCCTGCTGCTGCAGCTGGCGCAAGCCGGGCTGCTGCAGACTCAGAAGGCGCTGCTGCTGGGCGACTTCGGCCGCGTGCGCCCGACGCCGCTGGACCGCGGCTACCGCCTGGCCGCCGTGGTGCAGCACCTGCGCGGGCTGCCCGGCATGCCGCCCATCCTCAGCGGCCTGCCGTTCGGGCACATCGCCACCAAGGTCAGCCTGCCGGTCGGCCGGCGCGCGCAGTTGCTGGTGGACGGGCGCGACGTGCTGCTGGGCTGGTAGGCGCTATCGACCCGGGCCGCGGCCCAGCGCTTCGCGGATGGCGGCGATCACCGCCTCCGGCTGGTCCAGCGGAATGGCGTGCCCGCTGTCCACGCCGATCGCCTTGGCGCCCGGGTACAGCCTGAGCAGGTCGGCGCGCTTGCCGTTGCCGTCGTCGGCGAGGGCCGAGCGTTCCTGCAGCGGCCGCAGCGCACTGAGGATCAGCACCGCGGTGGCGGGCGGCAGCGGCGGCAGGGCGAGCACGCGCTGGCCGGTGGCGTCGATGGCCTGGAACTCCTGCTTCGCCGTCTCCGAGGTCAAGGCGTTGAAGCCGACGCGCACCCACGCCGGCCAGTTCTCGGGCGCCCCTTGGCCGCGCAGTTGTTCGGGGTGCGTCGAGTCGACCAGCACCAGCGCCTGCACCTCGCCCGGGTACTGGCGGGCAAACTGCTGCAGGTACAGCCCGCCGAGCGAGTGGCCCACCAGCACGTAGGGCGGCGGCAGTTGCGTGGCCTGCAGCAGCGCGCGCAGTTCGGCCACCACGTGCGTGCCGTCGCGCGGCGTGGCCACCGCCTGGCTGCGGCCGTAGCCCGGCCGGTTGTAGGCGAGGGCGCTCGAATCGCGCGCCACCTCGGGCCAGACCTTCGCCCACCAGTCCAGCGTGCCGTCCAGGCCGTTCTCGAAGACGACCACCGGCCCGCCATGGCGGGCGACGAGGTACTCCACCGGGCGGCCGTCGACGGCGATGGTGGCGGTGCCGGGCAACGACGCGCAGCCGCCCAGCAGCGCCGCGCAGGCGAGCAGCGGCGCCAGCCGCCAGCGACCGGCAAATGACTGTAGAAAGGAGGAGATCGAAACCGAGATCACGCGAAGGCCTGCATCGGACGCCAAGCGCCCGATGATGCCGTGTGGCGCGGCGCGGTCAGACCGTGATGTGCTCGTGGTCGCCCAGGCGCACGCGCAGCTTCAGGCCGCGGCGGGCTTCGATCAGGTCGGCCTCGTCGGGCGGCAGCGTGGGCTTCCAGGCCATCGGCGCGGTGCTCATCGTCTCGTCGCGCAGCCGCGCGGGTTCGGTGGCCGTGGCCGCTTCCGCGGCCGCCGCGTGGTCGCCGCGCAGCAGCAAGGCGCGCATCGCGTCCACGCGCTGGTGGTCGCTCAGGCCGGGCGCGCAGGGGTCGGGCGCCGGGTCGCCATAGGGCGGCACGCGCGTCGCCGGCGTGTACAGCGCGGCGGCGGCCAGCGCCTCGTCGCGCTGGCGGCGTTGCCGCAAGCGCGTGGGGCGGCGCAGCGCCGCCCACACGCCGACGCCGCCAAGCGCCGCCACGGCGGCCGCGCTCAACATCAACAGGCCGGCAGTCGAACCCATGCATCACCTCGCAATCGGTGTCGTGTCAGGACATATCGGCCGCCGGCGGCGCGACTTGAGGGCTACAGTCCAGGCCCCCATGACCGCGCAAACCCCGATCCCGGCCCGCCGCGACGGCCGCACGGCCGCCGTCATCGGCGGCGGCCCGGCCGGCCTGATGGCGGCCGACGTGCTGTCCGCCGCCGGCGTGGCGGTGGACCTGTTCGACGCCATGCCGTCGGTCGGCCGCAAGTTCCTGCTGGCCGGCAAGGGCGGCCTCAACCTGACGCACGGCGAGCCGTTCGAGCCTTTCGTCGAACGTTACGGCGCCGCGGCCGGCTGGCTGCGCCCGCTGCTGCAGCGCTTCGGCGCGCCGGCGGTGCGCGAGTTCGCGGCCGGCCTCGGCATCGGCACCTTCGTCGGCAGCTCGGGCCGCGTGTTTCCCGACGAGATGAAGGCCGCGCCGCTGCTGCGCGCCTGGCTGCACCGCCTGCGCGGGCGCGGCGTGCGGCTGCACAGCCGCCACCGCTGGACCGGCTGGACGGAAGACGGCGCGCTGCGCTTCGACGCACCCGGCGGCCCGGTGACGGCGCAGGCCGCCGCCACCGTGCTGGCGCTGGGCGGCGCCAGCTGGCCGCGGCTGGGCTCCGACGGCGCCTGGGTGCCGCTGCTGGCCGCGCGCGGCGTGGCGCTGGCGCCGCTGCAGCCGTCGAACTGCGGCTTCGACGTCGGCTGGAGCGAGCACCTGCGCAGCCGCCACGCCGGCGCGCCGCTGAAGTCGGTGGCCATCGTCTGGACCGCGGCCGACGGCCGCCCGCAGCGCCAGGCGGGCGAGTTCGTGCTGACCGAAGGCGGCGTCGAAGGCAGCCTGGTCTACGCCGCCTCGGCCGCGCTGCGCGAGCAGATCGCGCGCGACGGGCAAGCGGTGTTCCAGCTCGACCTGCTGCCGGCGCGCGACGCGGCCTGGGTGGCCGCCGAGCTGGCGCACCCGCGCGGCACGCGCTCGCTGGCCACGCATTTGAAGACGCGGCTGAAGCTCGACGGCGTGAAGGCCGCGCTGCTGTGGGAAGGCGTGGACCGCCGCACGCTGGACGACGTGCCGGCGCTGGCCGCGCGCGTCAAGGCCTTGCCCATCACCGTGCGGCGGGCGCGGCCGATCGCCGAGGCCATCAGCAGCGCCGGCGGCATTCGCCGCGAGGCGCTGGACGAGCGCTTGATGCTGCAGGCGCTGCCCGGCGTCTTCGGCGCCGGCGAGATGCTCGACTGGGAAGCGCCGACCGGCGGCTACCTGCTGACGGCCTGCCTGGCCACCGGGCACGCGGCGGGCGAGGGCGCCTTGCGCTGGCTGGCGGGCCGCTGACGGACTGACTGAATCAGGCCGCGCCGGCCGCGCCCGCCGCGCCGGCGGCCGCTTCGGCCTGCAGCTGCTGCTGCAGCAGGCGGCGGAAGCGCACCAGCGCCGCATCCATCGCCAGCGGCAGCATCGGCGCCGCGGGGTCCAGCGCGAGGTTGCGCGCCTGCGCGGTGATCATCTGGCGGTCTTCCTCGAAGGCGGTGAGCAGGCTGTCGAAGATGCGCTGCCGGGTCTGCGCGTCGCCCTGGTCGGCGCGGTGCGATTCCTGGAAGAAGTAGTGCGTGGAGGTCGCCGTCTCCGGCGTCAGCGCCTGGCAGCTGTGCAACTGCACGGCGCGGCGCAGGTCGTCGTCGGCATCGGCCGCCGGGCGGCCGCCGGAGTGCATCAGCAGCGTGGCCGGCAGCACGAAGTCGTAGACGATCCAGCGGTTGATCGGCGTGTCGAACGGGCGGAACGACTGGTAGTACGGCGACGGCGGCACGTTGCGCACCTCGCGCGCGATGCGCAGGCCGCGCTCGATCTCGGTGATGAGCGGCTGCGCGCGCGCGATCTCGGGCGTGCCGCCGAAGGTCTTGTCGTGCACGTAGCTGAGGTGCGAGAAGTCGAGCAGGTTGTCGGCGATCAGCAGCCACGGCACCTGGTAGTGCATGTAACCTGGCAGGTAGCACCAGTCGGCGTGGTCGCACGAGAAGTTGTCGGGCAGCAGCGCGGGGTCGGCGCGCTCGGGGTCGCCCATCCAGACGAAGACCCAGCGGTTCTTCAGCGCCAGCGGGTAGCGCCGCACGCGCGCCCGCGGCGGCACGCGGTCCTGGCCCGGCACCTCGATGCAGCGGCCGTCGGGGCCGTACTTGAGGCCGTGGTAGCCGCAGCGCACGGCGTCGCCTTCCTTGCGGCCGGCCGACAGCGGCGCCAGCCGGTGGCAGCAGCGGTCGGCCAGCGCCGTGAGGCCGCCGTCGGCGGTGCGGTAGACCAGCACCGGCTCGCCGAGCACGGTGCGCGCGAACAGGCCGTCGGCCGGGATCTCGTGGTCCCAGGCGATCACGTACCAGGCGTTGCGCAAGAAGCCGTCGTTCATAGCAGCAGGCTGTCCTGGTCGAGCGTGCCGGCGCGCGCCTGGCCGAACATCTCCACGAGGCGCTCGACGGTCATCGACGCGCGCTGCTCGCCGGCGAGGTCCAGCACGATTTGGCCGCGGTGCATCATCAGCGTGCGGTCGCCGTAGGCCAGGGCCTGCGCCATCGAGTGCGTGACCATCAGCACCGTCAGCCGCCGCTCGGCGACGATGCGCCGCGTCAGCTCCATCACGAAGGTGGCCATCGTCGGGTCGAGCGCGGCGGTCATCTCGTCGAGCAGCAGCAGGCGCGAGGGCCGCATCGTCGCCATCAGCAGGCTCACCGCCTGGCGCTGGCCGCCGGACAGCAGCTCCATGCGGTCGCCCAGGCGCTGCTCCAGCCCCAGGCCCAGCGGCGCAAGCAGCTCGCGGTAACGCGCGCGGCGCGGCGCGTCGAGCGCGGCGCGCAGGCTGCGCGGGCGGCCGCGGTCGTCGGCCAGCGCCAGGTTCTCTTCGATCGTCAACGGGCCGCAGGTGCCGGCCAGCGGGTCTTGGAAGACGCGCGCGCACAGGCCGCTGCGGGCATGCGTGGGCACGCGCGTGATGTCGCGGCCGTCGACGCACAGCCGCCCTTGCGCGGCCGCCACGTCGCCGGCCAGCGCGTTCAGCAGCGTCGACTTGCCGGCGCCGTTGGAGCCGATCACGCTGACGAAGCGGCCCTCGGCGATGTGCAGGTCGAGGCCGCGCAGCGCGTGGTTCTCGTTGGCCGTGCCGGCGTTGAAGACGACGTGCAGGCCTTCGATGTCGATCATCGCGCCTCCCGCGGCGGGCGCGCCGGCTCGGGCTTGGGCTCGGGCTTGGGCTTCAAATGCCGGCGCCGGCTGTGCTTGGTGAACAGGAACGCCGCGGTGACGACCACGGCCGAGATCAGGTTGAGGTCGGAGGTGGTGAGGCCGATCGCCTCGCTCTCCAGCGCCAGCGAGATGGTGAAGCGGTAGACGATGGCGCCGGCCACGCAGGCCGCCACCGCTGCCAGCGGCGACCAGCTGCGCACGAAGGCCTCGCCGAGGATCACCGCCGCCAGGCCGATGACGATGGTGCCGACGCCCATCGACACGTCGGCAAAGCCGTAGAGCTGCGCGAACAGCGCGCCCGACAGCCCGGCCAGCGCGTTGGACAGCGCCAGCCCGACGTAGATGCGCTGCGCCGCCGGCACGCCCACGGCCGAGGCCATGCGCGGGTTGGCGCCGATGGCGCGCAGGCTCAGGCCGTAGCGCGAGGCCAGGAACAGCCCCACCAGCACGCCGGTGGCGAGGCACAGCAGCGCGGCCACCGCCAGCTTGGCCGCCGGCGTGCCCAGGCCCAGCGCCGTGAAGCTGCCGACCACCGTGTCGTGGCCCAGCAGCGGCAGGTTGGGGCGCCCCATCACGCGGATGTTGATGGAGTACAGCGCCGTCATGCTCAAGATGCCGGCCAGCAGGTTGAGGATCTTCAGCCGCTCGCTGAGAAAGGCGGTCAGCAGCCCGGCAAGCGCCCCGGCCAGCGCGCCGGCCAGCAGCGCCAGCCAGGGGTTGGCGCCGGCCACCACCAGCGCCGCGCAGCAGGCCGCGCCGAGCGGAAAACTGCCGTCGACCGTGAGGTCGGGGAAGTTGAGCATGCGAAACGACAGCAGCACGGCGATGGCCACCAGGCCATACAAAAAGCCGAGCTGCAAGGCGCCCAGCGCGGCGAACGAAGACATGTGCGTGGCTCTCCCTGGCGGCGGATGATCGCCGATGCGCGGCGGCGCGCGCGCCGCGCCTGGGTTCTCTGGCCTGGCGGCTTACTTGTTGGCCGCCACCGGCTTGGCGCGCGCGGCCAAGGCCGGCGGCACCGCCAGGCCGATGCGCTGCGCCTCCTGCGCGTTGAGCACGACGTCGAGGTTGGTGCTGGAGGCCACCGGCAGGTCGCCGGGCTTGCGGCCTTTGAGGATGTCGGCCACCAGCCGGCCGGTGATGCGGCCGAGGTCGACGTAGTTGAAACCGCTGCCGACCAGCACGCCGCGCGGCACGTAGCCGGCGTCGCCGATGGTCGGCATGCGGTTTTGCCGCGCCACCGCGACCACCGCCTCCAGCCCGCTGGCGACCACGTTGTCGGTGGGCAGGTACAGCGCGTCGACGCGGCCCACCAGCCGTTCGGCGGCGGCGCTGAGGTCGGCGCTGCGGTTGGCCGCCGATTCCACCAGCTCCAGCCCGGCGTCCTTGACGGCGCGGCGCAGCACGGCGATCAGCGCGATGGAGTTGGTCTCGCCGGGGTTGTAGATCACGCCCAGGCGCTTGAGCGACGGCACCAGCTGGCGCGCCAGCTCGACCTGCTGGGCCACCGGCGCCATGTCGGTGACGCCGGTGACGTTGGCGCCGGGCCGCGCGGGGTCGGCCACCAGCTTGGCGGCCACCGGGTCGGTGACGGCCGAGAAGACGATGGGCACCTCGTTGGTGGCCGCCAGCACCGACTGCGCCGACGGCGTGGAGATGGCCACGATCACGCTCGGCCGCTGGCCGACCAGCTTGGCGGCGATCTGCGCCGCATTGGCCGGCTGGCCCTGGGCGCTGTCGAAGCTGGTGCGCAGCGTCTGCTTGTCCTTGTAGCCCAGCGCCGCCAGCTCTTCGAGCGCGCCCTTGCGCACGTCGTCGAGCGCCGGGTGCTCGACGATGGCGGTGAAGGCCACGTAAGGCATCGGCGCTTGGGCTTGTGCCTGCGCCGCGGCCAGCGGCGCGAGCAGCAGCGCCAGCGCGCATCGGAACCAGACTCGCAACATGATCATCTCCTCGGTGGGTCGGTCGGACGGGACAGGGCGGCCGCGGCGGGCCGTATTGGATGGTGCACGGGATCGCGTTCGGGATCGGCGTAGAAGGGCAACTGGCGCACGCGCGCGGCCACCGCCTCGGCAATGTGGGCGTGGTCGCTGCCGGGCTGCAGCGCCGCAGCCACCCAGGCGGCGGCCTGCGCGCAGTCGACCGCGCCGAAGCCGCGCGTGGTGACCGCCGAGGTGCCCAGGCGCAGGCCGCTGGCGCGCGCGAAGTCGGCGTCGCCGGGCAGCGGCACGGCGTTGGCGCCGATGCCGCAGGCGTCCAGGCAGGCCGCGGCGCGGCGGCCGTCGAGGCCGAGCGGGCGCACGTCGACCACGGCGAAGGGCACGTCGGTGCCGCCGGTCTGCACGTGCAGCCCCTGCGCCTGCAGCGCCGCGGCCAGCGCGCGCGCATTGGCCAGCACGCGGCGGTGGTAGTCGGCGTAGGCGGGCGTCAGCGCCTCGCCCAGCGCCACCGCCTTGCCGGCGACGAGGCCGAGGATGGGCGTGCCCTGCAGCGTGGGGCACAGCGCTTCGTCGACGCGGCGTGCGAGCGCGTCGTCCATCGTCAGCACCAGGCCGCCGCGCACGCCGCGCAGGTTCTTGTAGGTGGTGGTGGTCACCGCGTCGGCATGCGGCAGCGGGTTCGGGAACAGGCCGGCGGCCACCAGCCCGGCGACGTGGGCGATGTCGGCCATCAGCCGCGCGCCGACCTCGCGCGCGATGGCGGCCAGGCGCGCGAAGTCGATGGCGCGCGGGTAGGCCGAGCCGCCGGCGACGATCAGCCGCGGCCGGTGCTGGCGGGCCAGGGCCTGCAGTTCGTCCTCGTCGATGAAGCCGTCGGCGCGCACGCCGTAGTGCACGGCGCGGTAGCGCTGGCCGCTGAGGGTGGCGGGGTCGCCGTGGCTGAAGTGGCCGCCGTCGGCCAGGCCCATGGCGAGCACGCAGTCGCCCGGGCGCAGCACGGCCATGAACACCGCCTGGTTGGCCTGCGTGCCCGAATGCGGCTGCACGTTGGCGTGGCGCGCGCCGAACACGCGGCAGGCGCGCTCGATGGCCAGTTGCTCCAGCGCGTCGACATACGGCGACGTGCCGAGAAAGCGCGCGCCCGGATAGCCTTCCACCGTGACGTTGCCCAGCGCCGACGCGCTGGCCTGCTGCTGCGCCAGGCTGACGTAGTTTTCCGAGGCGCCCAGCTCCAGCCGGCCGACGAGGCGGCGCGACTCCAGCGCCAGCAGCCGCGCCACCGCCGCGTCGGCCTGCGCCAGCGGCGCGTGGAAGTGCCGCTGGCCGTCGTCGTCGCCGCGTTCGTCCACGCGCGCTCTCGCAGCGTTTCAGGCGGCCAGCGGTTGCAGCAGGCAGTCGTCGGCCAGCGGCCGCACGGGGCTGCGGTCGCGCTCGTGCGCGTAGGCGGCCACGTCCTTGGTGGCGGCGTTGGCCACGGGGTTGAGGATCAGCGAGAAGATCCAGCGTGAGTACGGCGTGATGTTCTGCGCCGAGACGTGCAGCAGGTTGTCGCCGAAGATCAGCAGCGTGCCGCGCGGCCCCTTGGCCGAGACCATGCCCAGTTCGCGCACCAGCGCGGCCACGGCCTCGCGCGGCACGGTCCACAGCTCCCACTTCTCGCCGTCGACGCTGCGCTGCAGCGGGATCTCGCGCTTGTGCGAGCCGGGCACGAAGATCAGCGGGCCGTTGAACTCGTCGACGTCGTCGAGCAGGATGTGCAGGTTCAGCGCCAGCGGCCGCGGCACGCCGTCGCGCTTGTGGTGGGTGGCGAAGTCGGTGTGCCAGTCGAAGCCGATGCCGTCGAAGCCGGCCTTCGGGTTGATCTTGACCTGCTGCGCGTAGAGGTCGCGCTCGCCGAGGATCTGCATCGCCGGCCGCACCAGCCGCGGGTGGCGCACCAGCCGCGCGTAGACCTCGCTGCGCCGGTGCAGCGACAGCAGGTTGCGGATGGCGCCGCCGCCGGCTTCGCGCTGGTTCTCGGGGCGGTCCTCGGCCATCAGCCGCGGCACTTCGGCGCGCAGCACCTCGACTTCCTCGTTGGAGAAGGCGCCGGGGATCACCAGGAAGCCGTCGCGGTCGAGTTGCTGCAGTTGGGTTTCGGTCAGCGTCATGGCCTGGCGCGGGCGAGCCGCGGGATGGTCGCGAATGAAGGCCATCGTAGTGACGGCGGCTGAGCATGTGATTGCCATTTCAGCCTTGATCTCCAACAATGATGGTTGAAATCACCAAGAACCATCCGAAGAATGACTGATATGGCTCAAACCAGCCAGCCCGTGGAGCTGGATCGCATCGACCGGCGCATTTTGGCCGTGCTGCAGCGCGAGGGGCGCATCTCCAACGTCGACCTCGCCGAGCGCGTGGCCTTGTCGCCCACGCCCTGCCTGCGCCGCGTCAAGCGGTTGGAAGAGCAGGGCGTGATCGCCGGCTACCGCGCCGAGCTGGGCCGCCGCGCGCTGGGCCTGGGGATGACCGCCTTCGTCTTCGTCAACATCGAGCGCCACGGCCCGCGGGCGACGCAGGCCTTCGTCGAGGCGGCGCTGGCGATCGAGCAGATCGTGGCCTGCCACGTGCTGACCGGCAGCTACGACTTCCTGCTGGAAGTGGTGGCGCGCTCGCTCGACGACTATGCCGAGGTGATGCTCGAACGCCTGGGCGGGCTGCCCGGCGTCAGCGGCCTGCAAAGCTGCTTTGCGCTGCGCACGCTCAAGCAGGGCAGCGAGCTGCCGCTGTCGCACCTGGCGGCCGGCGCCAAGCGCTGAAGCCGCGCGGCTGATGCCCCGGCAGCCGTGCCCGGCAGCCGCGCCGCGCGCCGTGGCACACTCCGCCGCTTCGTTTTTCGCCCCCGGTTTTCTTGGACAAGATCGTTTCGCAGATCGCCGCCGAGCTGAAGGTTCGCGCGGCACAGGTGCAGGCCGCCGTGGACCTGCTGGACGGCGGGGCCACCGTCCCCTTCATCGCCCGCTACCGCAAGGAAGCCACCGAGGGCCTCGACGACGTGCAGTTGCGCGAGCTGGAAGCGCGGCTGGCCTATCTGCGCGAGCTGGAAGAGCGCCGCGCCGCGGTGCTGAAAAGCATTGCCGAGCAGGGCAAGCTGACGCCGGCGCTGCAGGCCGCCGTCGCCGCGGCGCCGACCAAGCAGGAGCTGGAAGACCTGTACCTGCCCTACAAGCCCAAGCGCCGCAGCAAGGGCCTGATCGCCCGCGAGGCGGGATTGGAGCCGCTGGCCGACCGGCTGTTCGCCGACCCGGCGCTGGACCCGGCGGCCGAGGCCGCCGCCTTCATCAATGCCGACGCCGGCTTCGCCGATGCCCCCGCGGTGCTGGACGGCGTGCGCGACCTGCTGTCCGAGCGCTGGGCCGAAGACGCGGCGCTGGTCGGCGGCTTGCGTGAATGGTTGTGGGACGGCGGCCTGCTGCAGGCCAGGCTGGTCGACGGCAAGGACGGCAGCCACCCCGACGCCGCCAAGTTCCGCGATTATTTCGACTACGCCGAGCCGATCCGCAAGGTGCCTTCGCACCGCGCGCTGGCGGTGTTCCGCGGCCGCACGCAGGAGTGGCTCGACGCCAAGCTGGTGTTGGAAGAAGCGGCCGTGCCGGGCAAGCCCGGCCTGGCCGAAGGCCGCATTGCCCGCCACCTGGGCTGGAGCCACCAGCAGCGCAAAGGCGACGAGCTGATCCGCAAGACCATCGCCTGGACCTGGAAGGTCAAGCTCTCGCTGTCGCTCGAACGCGACCTGTTCGGCCGCCTGCGCGAGGACGCCGAGGGCGTTGCCATCAAGGTGTTCGGCGACAACCTGCGCGACCTGCTGCTGGCCGCGCCGGCCGGCAAGCGCGTGGTGATGGGGCTGGACCCGGGCATCCGCACCGGCGTCAAGGTGGCCGTGGTCAGCGACACCGGCAAGGTGCTGGACACCGCCACCGTCTACCCGCACGAGCCGCGGCGCGACGTCGAAGGCACGCTGCACGCGATGGGCAAGCTGGTGGCGCTGCACGGCGTGAACCTGATCGCCATCGGCAACGGCACGGCCAGCCGCGAGACCGACCACGTCGCCGCCGAGCTGATCCAGCGCGTGCACGCGCTGGCCCCCGAGCATCGGCTGGACAAGGTGGTCGTCAGCGAGGCCGGCGCCTCGGTCTACAGCGCCAGCGAGTACGCCAGCAAGGAGCTGCCCGAGCTGGACGTCAGCCTGCGCGGCGCCGTCAGCATCGCGCGGCGGCTGCAGGACCCGCTGGCCGAGCTGGTGAAGATCGACCCCAAGAGCATCGGCGTCGGCCAGTACCAGCACGACGTCAACCAGAGCCAGTTGGCCCGAACCTTGGACGCGGTGGTCGAAGACTGCGTCAACGGCGTCGGCGTCGACCTGAACACCGCGTCGGTGCCGCTGCTGGCGCGCGTCTCGGGGCTGTCGGCGGCGGTGGCCGCGGGCATCGTGCGCTGGCGCGATGCGCACGGCGCCTTCAGCAACCGCCAGCAGTTGCTGGACGTGAGCGGCCTGGGGCCGCGCAGCTTCGAGCAGGCGGCGGGCTTCCTGCGCATCCGCGGCGGCGACAACCCGCTGGACCAGACCGGCGTGCACCCCGAGACCTATCCGCTGGTGCACAAGCTGCTGGCCGCGACGCAGCGGCCGATCGAGGCCGTGATGGGCAAGCCCGAGCTGCTGCGCACGCTCAAGCCCGAGGCCTTTGCCGACGCGCAGTTCGGCGCGGTGACCGTCAAGGACATCCTGGCCGAGCTGGAGAAGCCTGGCCGCGACCCGCGGCCCGACTTCAAGGTGGCGCGCTTCAACGAAGGCGTCAGCGACCTCAAGGACCTGCAGCCGGGCATGGTGCTGGAAGGCACGGTCAGCAACGTGGCGCAGTTCGGCGCCTTCGTCGACCTCGGCGTCCACCAGGACGGGCTGGTGCACGTGAGCCAGCTCGCGAACAAGTTCGTGGCCGACGCGCGCGAGGTGGTGCGCACCGGCCAGATCGTCAAGGTGCGCGTGGTGGAGGTGGACCTGGCGCGCAAGCGCATCGCGCTGACGATGAAGCTGGACGCGCCGGCGCCGGCAAAGGCCGACCGCGAGCGCGGCGACAACCGCTTTCGCCCGGCCGAGCGCGGCGAGCGCGCGCGCGGCGGCGCGCCGGCGGCGGCCACCGGGGCGATGGCGGCCGCGTTCGCGCGGCTGCAGGGCAAGCGCTGAAGGTTGCGGGGCAGGGGCCGGGCCGGGCCGGCGCCGAGCGAGCGGCCGGCGCCGCCCGGTCGTCAGGCGGCCGGCAGTTGCTGGTCGCTGTGCTGCGGGTCGGCGCCGCTGGCCGGCGGGTGCACGGGCAGTTCGAGCTCGAACCAGAACGTGCTGCCCTGGTCGGGCACGCTGTCGACGCCGATGCGGCCGCCCTGGCGCTCGACGAGCTGCTTGCACAAGGCCAGGCCCAGGCCGGTGCCGCCGAAGGCCTTGCCGATGCCGGCATCGGCCTGCACGAATTCCTGGAACAGCCGGGCCTGGGCGTCGGGCGCGATGCCGCGCCCGGTGTCGCGCACCTCCACGCGCAGCCGCCAGTGCTCGGGCGTCGCGCCGGGGGCGCCGCCGACCGCCACGTCGATGCGCCCCGTGCGCGTGAACTTGACGGCGTTGGACAACAGGTTGGCCAGCACCTGGCGCAGCCGCAATTCGTCGAACACCAGTTGCGCCGGCAGCGTGGGCGCCAGCGTCCAGTCCAGGGCCAGGCTCTTGAGCTGCGCCTGCACGATGTAGGGCTCCACCGCGGCGCGCAGCCACGGCTCCAGCGCGACGGGCGTGGGCTGGAACTGGAAGCGGCCGACTTCGAGCTTGGCGAGGTCGAGCACGTCGTTGACCAGCAGCAGCAAGGTATCGGCCGAGCCGCGCAGGATCTCGACGAAGCGCCGCTGCTTGGCGTCGAGCGGCGAGCGCATCAGCAACTCGGCCATGCCCATGACGCCGCCGATCGGGTTGCGCAACTCGTGCACCACGTGCGCCAGGAACGGCGGCACCTTGGCCGCCGCGCCGGCATCGGCATCGGCGGCGGCCTGCGCCTGACGCTTGAGCTCGGCGATCTGGCCGATGTCGTGGTGGTAGCGCGATTCGGCGGCGCGTTCCATCGCCTCGATGCGCTGCAGGTCGATCGGGCGCAGCGTCTCGGCGCCGGGCCGCCCGGCGCGCAAGTGTTCCACCAGGTAGCGCGCGCGGCTGGAGCGCTTCACCGCCGGCAGGCAGGCCTTGCGCGCGGCGATGGCGGCGTCCAGCGCACCGGGCATGTCGCCCAGCGCCGCGCAGGCCTCGCGCAGGCCGTCGAGCAGCCGCATCTCGTGCAGCGGCGTCAGATGCATGACGTCGGCGGTGTCGAGGCAGTCGCGGGCGTAGTCGCGCGCTTCCACCCAGCGCTGCTGCCCGCACAGGGCGCGCAGCCGGTAGACGCGGTAGTTGCGCAGGCGCTGCAGGCGCAAGCGGGTGTTGCTGTCCTGCGGCTCGCCGCCGAGCGCGCGTTCGGCTTCGTCGAAGCGGCCCACGCACAGCAGCGCCAGCGCCGCCAGCAGCGGCATGCGGCTGGCCAGCGCCTGCGCGCCCGGCCGCGCCATGTCGGTCTCCCAGGCCTGGTAGGCCTCTTCGTGGCGGCCCAGCATGTCGAGCGCGAACACGCGGTTCTGCAGGCCGACGATCCAGGCCGGCGCGATCGGGTCGAGCAGCATCAACTCGCGCACCGGCTCCAGCAGCGCCAGCGCCGCTTCGGGGTCGAGCGCGATCTCGCACAGCGCGGCGGCCAGGTTGATGCGCACGGCGGCGCGCGCGTAGCGGTTGTCGGTCTGGTCGGCCAGCGTCAGCGATTGCTCGGCGAGGGCGAAGAAGTCGTCGTAGCGGCCGAGGTCGAGGTGCGTGTGCGCCAGGTACTGCATGGCCTGGGTGCGCTCGATCGGGTGCAGGTCATCGCTGTCGCTCAGCAGCCGCGTGGCAAGCTGGTCGAGCTCGACGAAGCGGCAGGCGGCGAACAGCCAACCCAGCCGCGCGATGCGCAGCAGCTTGAGCCCGCGCGGCACGCCCAGCTTGCGGCATTGCTGGACGGCGGCGTCGAGCAGGCGTTCGCCATCGCTCGCCGTCGCGGTGACGATGGCGCGGTGCCAGATGTAGAACTGCGCCAGCGCCTCGCTCTCGACGTCGCCGCTGGCCTGCGCGGCGGCGGCCGCCGCGCGGCCGTAGCGCGCCATGTCGCTGTCGGCCCCGCCTTCGCCGCGGAAGAATTGGCCGCGCGCCAGCTCCAGCCAGCCGGCGGCGTCGTGCGACCGGATGTCGAGTCCGGGTACGGGACCCGATGCGTCGGTCATGCCACAGGCCTCAATCGGCGCCCCCGGCCCATCCCCGAGCGCCATGGTCCGACCGATGGTAGCGCATGCCCCCCGGTCGGCATTGCGCTGCGCTAAACTGCCGGGTTGTGCAATTCACGCTGTCGGCGGCTTTCGGCCGGCGGCGCCGCGCAGCCACTCAACAAGAGCAGGGAAAGGCACGACGGTTATGACACCGCGGACTACGACGACACCCCTTACCGAGGTCTGATCGCCGCCGCGCCGTCACGTCCAGCATTCCCCACAGAAGAAGCGCGGCTCATCCCCGCGCTTCGCTGCTTTTGGAGTTCCCATCCCATGTCCGTGAACATCACGCTGCCTGACGGCGCCGTCAGGTCTTTCGAGCATCCGGTGACGGTGGCCCAGGTGGCCGCCAGCATCGGCCCCGGTCTGGCCAAGGTCGCCTTGGGCGGCAAGGTCGACGGAAAGGTGGTCGACCTGAGCTTCCTGGTCGACCACGACGCGAAACTGGCCATCGTCACCGACAAGGACGCCGACGGGCTGGAGCTGATCCGCCACAGCACGGCGCACCTGCTGGCCTATGCGGTGAAGGAGTTGTTTCCCGACGCGCAGGTGACGATCGGCCCGGTCATCGAGAACGGCTTCTACTACGACTTCGCCTACAAGCGTCCGTTCACGCCCGAGGACCTGGCGGCCATCGAGCAGCGCATGGCGGAACTCGCCAAGAAGGACGAGCCGGTGGTCCGCCGCGTGCTGCCGCGCGACGAGGCCGTGGCCTATTTCAAGAGCCTGGGCGAGCACTACAAGGCCGAGATCATCGCCAGCATCCCCGCCGGCGAGGACGTCAGCCTGTACCGCGAAGGCGGTTTCGAAGACCTCTGCCGCGGCCCGCACGTGCCCAGCACGGGGCGGCTCAAGCACTTCAAGCTGATGAAGGTGGCCGGCGCCTACTGGCGCGGCGACCACCGTAACGAGCAGTTGCAGCGCATTTACGGCACGGCCTGGGCCAGCAAGGACGACCTGCAGAAGTACCTGACGATGCTGGAAGAGGCCGAGAAGCGCGACCACCGCAAGCTCGGCCGCGAACTGGACCTGTTCCACCTGGACGAGCACAGCCCCGGCACGGTGTTCTGGCACCCCAAGGGCTGGACGGTGTGGCAGGAGGTGGAGCAGTACATGCGCCGCGTCTACCGCGACAACGGCTACCTGGAAGTGAAGGGCCCGCAGATCCTCGACCAGCACCTGTGGGAGAAGACGGGCCACTGGGGCAAGTACCGCGAAAACATGTTCACGACGGAATCGGAGAAGCGCGAGTACGCGCTCAAGCCGATGAACTGCCCCGGCCACATCCTGATCTTCAAGCAGGGCATCAAGAGCTACCGCGACCTGCCGCTGCGCTACGGCGAGTTCGGCGCCTGCCACCGCAACGAGCCCACGGGCGGGCTGCACGGCATCATGCGCGTGCGCGCCTTCACGCAGGACGACGGCCACATCTTCTGCACCGAAGACATGATCCTCGACGAGTGCGTGGCCTACACGGCGCTGCTGCAGAAGGTCTACGCCGACTTCGGCTTCCACGACATCCAGTACAAGGTGGCGACGCGGCCCGAAGCCCGCATCGGCAGCGACGAGGCCTGGGACAAGGCCGAGCACGCGCTGATGGAAAGCCTGCGGCGCTCGGGCGTGGACTTCGTCGTCGCGCCCGGCGACGGCGCCTTCTACGGCCCGAAGATCGAGTACACGCTGAAGGACGCGCTCGGCCGCCCCTGGCAGTGCGGCACGATGCAGGTCGACTTCTTCATGGCCGAGCGCCTGGGCGCCGAGTACGTGGCCGAAGACAGCGGCCGCCGCCACCCGGTGATGCTGCACCGGGCCATCGTCGGCAGCCTGGAGCGCTTCATCGGCATCCTCATCGAGCAGCACGCCGGCGCGCTGCCGGTCTGGCTGTCGCCGGTGCAGGCGGTGGTGGCCTCGATCACGGAAAACCAGGCCGACTACGCCGCCGAGGTGGCGAAAGCGTTGCAAAAACAAGGAGTTAGAGTCCAGCTCGATTTGCGCAACGAAAAAATCACCTATAAAATCCGCGAGCATTCCTTGCAAAAGGCGCCGTTCATCCTGGTCGTGGGCGACAAGGAGAAGGCAAGCGGCGCCGTTGCGGTGCGCGCCCGGGGCAATCAAGACCTCGGTGTGATGCCCCTCGCAGACTTCCAAACGAAGCTGGCTGGTGACATCGCCCGGAAGTCGTGACGGCGGCCGGCGCCCACCTTTTTGTCGACACCGTGCCCGGCCCTGCCTTGCCGGGTGCATGAGGAGTTCAAACCATCGCTACCTTCATGGACCGGCGCGTTCCCAACGTCGAACGCAAGCACAAGCTCAACCGCGAGATCATGGCGCCGCAGGTGCGCCTGAACGGGGTCGAGAACGAGCCGCTGGGCATCGTGGGCTTGCAGGACGCGCTGCGCATGGCAGGCGAGCTGGACGTGGACCTGGTCGAGATCGCGGCCACCGCCGACCCCCCGGTCTGCCGGCTGATGGACTACGGCAAGTTCAAGTACATCGAGCAGAAGAAGGCGGCCGAGGCCAAGTCCAAGCAGAAGGTCATCGAGGTCAAGGAAGTCAAGTTCCGGCCCGGCACCGATGAAGGCGACTACAACATCAAGATGCGCAACCTGCGCCGCTTCATCGCCGAAGACGGCGACAAGGGCAAGGTCACGCTGCGCTTCCGCGGTCGCGAGATCACGCACCAGGACATCGGCATGCGGCTGCTGGAACGCATCCGCGACGAGCTGGCCGACGTCTCGGTGGTCGAGCACATGCCCAAGCTCGAAGGGCGCCAGATGATCATGGTGCTGGCGCCCAAGAAGAAGTAGGTTTCGAAGGATTCGCCGCCGCGGTCTGGTCACCGTGGCGGCGATGCAGAAGCCGCTGCAGGCCGGCAAGTGCTTTCGGGTCCACCGAAAGCCGCCTGCAGGGGTCACTTAGAAGGAGCAGCAATGCCCAAGATGAAGACCAAGAAGAGCGCGGCCAAGCGGTTCCGCGTGCGTCCGGGTGGCACCGTCAAGCGCGGTCAGGCGTTCAAGCGCCACATCCTCACCAAGAAGAGCACGACCCGCAAGCGCCACCTGCGCGGCGCGGCCAACGTGCACGAGACCAACATGGGCCACATCGCGTCGATGATGCCCTTCGCCGGCCTCTGAGAGGAGATCACGCATGCCTCGCGTCAAACGTGGTGTCACCGCACACGCCCGCCACAAGAAGATCCTGAAGCTCGCCAAGGGCTTCCGGGGTCGCCGCAAGAACGTCTTCCGCATCGCCAAGCAGGCGGTGATGAAGGCGGGCCAGTACGCCTACCGTGACCGCCGCACCCGCAAGCGGGTGTTCCGCCAGCTGTGGATCGCCCGCATCAACGCGGCGAGCCGCGAACTGGGCGTCACCTACAGCAAGTTCATGGCCGGCCTGAAGAAGGCGCAGATCGACATCGACCGCAAGGTGCTGGCCGATCTGGCCGTCCACGACCCGGCTGCCTTCGGCAGCATCGTCGACAAGGTGAAGGCCCAACTGAGCTGATGTTCCGCAGGGCGCCGCGCAGGCGCCCTGCCGACGTCGTCCTTCGAAGGCCGTCACCCGTGGGCGGCCTTTTTTCTTTTCCCAGCGCATGAACGACCTCGATCAACTGGTGGCTGCGGCCACCGCCGATTTCGACGCCGCGCCGACGCCGGCCGAGCTGGAGAACGCCAAGGCGCGCTTCCTCGGCAAGAGCGGCCGCGTGACCGAGCTGCTCAAGGGCCTGGCCGCGCTGCCGCCCGAGCAGAAGAAGACCCGCGGCGCCGAGATCAACCAGCTCAAGGGCCGCATCGAGGCCGCGCTGCAGGCCCGCCGCGAGCGCCTGGCCGATGCCGAGCTGCAGGCGCAACTGCAGGCCGAGGCGCTGGACGTCACGCTGCCCGGCCGCGGCCGCGGCACCGGCGGGCTGCACCCGGTCAGCCGCACGATCGAGCGCATCGAGGCCATCTTCGGCTCGATGGGCTTCGACGTTGCCGACGGTCCCGAGATCGAGACCGACTGGATGAGCTTCACCGCGCTGAACAACCCCGAGAACCATCCGGCGCGCTCGATGCAGGACACCTTCTACGTCGACCTGAAGGACGAGCACGGCGCCTGGCTCAACCTGCGCCCGCACACCAGCCCGATGCAGGTGCGCTACGCCCAGGCGCATGCGCGCAAGCACGCGCCGGCGGTGGCCGCCGGCCAGGCGATGCCCGAGATCCGCGTCATCGCGCCGGGCCGCACCTACCGCGTCGACAGCGACGCCACGCACTCGCCGATGTTCCACCAGTGCGAAGGCCTGTGGATCGGAGAGAACGTCAGCTTCAAGGACCTGAAGGTGGTGTTCAGCGACTTCGTGCGCCAGTTCTTCGAGACCGACGACTTCGACGTGCGCTTCCGCCCGTCGTTCTTCCCCTTCACCGAGCCCTCGGCCGAGATCGACATCGCCTTCGGCAGCGGGCCGCTGGCCGGCCGCTGGCTGGAGGTGGCCGGCTCCGGCCAGGTGCACCCGAACGTGGTGCGCAACTTCGGCCTCGACCCGCAAGCGCACATCGGCTTCGCCTTCGGCATGGGCCCCGACCGCCTGGCCATGCTGCGCTACGGCATCGACGACCTGCGCCTGATGTTCGACGGCGACCTGCGCTTCCTGGCGCAGTTCCGCTGAATCCACGCGCCGAGAAAGAGCGACATGCAATTCCCCGAGTCGTGGTTGCGCGAGTTCTGCAACCCCCCGCTGTCGACGGCCGAGCTGGCCGAGCTGCTCACCATGTCGGGCATGGAGGTCGAAGACCTGCGCCCGGTGGCGCCGCCGTTTTCCGGCGTGGTGGTGGCCGAGATCCTGAGCGCCGAGCCGCACCCGCAGGCCGACCGCCTGCGCGTGTGCAGCGTCAGCGCCGGCGCGGCCACGCCCGATGGGCCGCTGCAGATCGTCTGCGGCGCGCCCAATGCGCGGCCCGGCATCCGCGTGCCGCTGGCGATGGTGGGCGCCGAGCTGCCGCCGGGCCCCGACGACAAACCGTTCAAGATCGGCATCGGCAAGCTGCGCGGCGTGGAAAGCCGCGGCATGCTGTGCTCGGCGCGCGAGCTGGGCGTCGCCGACGACCACGGTGGTCTGCTGGAGCTGGCCGCCGATGCGCCGCTGGGCAGCGACCTGCGCCGGTACCTGTCGCTCGACGACACGGTGTTCACGCTGAAGCTAACCCCGAATCTAGGCCACTGCCTCAGCGTCTACGGCATCGCGCGCGAGGTCTCGGCGCTGACCGGCGCGCCGCTCGTCACGCCGCCCATCGCACCGGTGAAGCCGCAAAACGACCAGGTGCTGCCGGTGGAGGTGCTGGCGCCGGACCTGTGCGGCCGCTTCTCGGGCCGCGTGCTGCGCGGCGTCGACACGCGGGCGAAAACGCCGCAGTGGATGGTCGATCGCCTGGCCCGCTGCGGCCAGCGCAGCGTGACGGCGCTGGTCGACATTTCCAACTACGTGATGTTCGAGTACGGCCGGCCGACGCACATCTTCGACCTCGACAAGATCCACGACAAGCTGGTCGTGCGCTGGGGCCGGCCGGGCGAGACGCTCAAGCTGCTGAACGGCAACACCGTGGAGTTGGACGGGCAGGTTGGCGTCATCGCCGATGCGCAAGCCGTGGAATCGCTGGCCGGCATCATGGGCGGCGACGCCACCGCGGTGTCGGACGAGACGAAGAACATCTACGTCGAAGCCGCCTTCTGGTGGCCCGACGCGGTGGCCGGGCGCTCGCGCCGCTACAACTTCAGCACCGACGCCGGCCACCGCTTCGAGCGCGGCGTCGACCCGGCGTTGACGGTGCAACACATCGAGCGAATCACCGCGCTGATCATGGACATCTGCGGCGGCCAGCCGGGCCCGATGGACGACCAGACGCTGGCGCTGCCGGCACTGCCGCCGGTCACGCTGCGCGTGGCGCGGGCGAGCAAGGTGATCGGCATGCCGGTCACGCAGGCGCAGTGCGCCGAAGTCTTCGGCCGCCTGGGGCTGGCGTTCACGCAGGGCGAGGGCACGCTGCAGGTCACGCCGCCGAGCTGGCGCTTCGACCTGAAGATCGAGGAAGACCTGATCGAGGAGGTGATCCGCGTCATCGGCTACGGCAAGCTGCCGACCACGCCGCCGCTGGCGCCGGTGACGGCCAGGGTGCGGCCCGAGGCGCGGCGCGGCGCCAACGCCTTGCGTCATTCGTTGGCCGCGCTGGACTACCTGGAGACCATCAACTTCAGCTTCGTCGAGGCGCGCTGGGAGCAGGAACTGGCCGGCAACGCCGACCCGATCCGCGTGCTCAACCCGATCGCCGCGCCGCTGGCGGTGATGCGCTCCAGCCTGTTCGGCAGCCTGGTCGGCGTGCTGCGCCACAACCTGGCGCGCAAGGCCACGCGCGTGCGCGTGTTCGAGCTGGGCCGCGTGTTCCTGCGCGACGCCGATGCTCCCGCCGGCGAACGCGCCGTGGCCGGCCTGCGCCAGCCCACGCGCGTGGGCGGCCTGGCCTACGGGCCGGCCGAGGCGCCGCAATGGGGCCGGCGCGAGCGTGGCGTCGACTTCTTCGACGTCAAGGGCGACGTCGAGGCGCTGCTGGCGCCGCGCAAGCCCGTTTTCGTGGCCGACCAGCACCCGGCGCTGCACCCCGGCCGCTGCGCCCGCGTGGAGCTGGACGGCAAGCCGATCGGCCACCTCGGCGAACTGCACCCCAAGTGGCGCCAGGCCTACGAGCTGCCGCAGGCGCCGCTGCTGTTCGAACTGGACCTCAAAGCGGTGCTCGACGGCGCCGTGCCGGCGTTCAGCCCCGTGTCGCGCCAGCAAGCCGCCGTGCGCGACGTGGCGCTGGTGGTGGCCGACGGCGTCTCGCACGACGAACTGGTCGGCCGCCTGCTGGCCGACCCCGAGGGCCTGATCCGCTCGGCCACGCTGTTCGATGTCTACAAGCCCGAGAAAGCGGTGCCCGGCATCGCCGCCGACGAGCGCAGCCTGGCCGTTCGGCTGGAACTGTTGGATTTCGACACGACGCTGACCGACGAGCGCATCGAGAATGCCAAGGCCGCCGCCGTGGCGCGCGTGCAGGCGGCGTTCGGCGCGCGGCTGCGCGCCTGACGGCCGACGACAACGAGCGTGGATCGAGGAGCAAGCACCCCATGGCCACCGAGGACACCCCCCAAGACCACCAGGTCATCCTGCCGTCGCTGGAGACGCCCACGCTGACCAAGGCCGAGCTGTCGGAACTGCTGTTCGACCGCCTGGGCCTCAACAAGCGCGAATCCAAGGACATGGTCGAAGCCTTCTTCGACATCATCCACGAGACCCTGGTGCGCGGCGACGACGTCAAGCTCTCGGGTTTCGGCAACTTCAACATCCGCCGCAAGGCGCCGCGCCCGGGGCGCAACCCGCGCACCGGCGAGTCGATCCCGATCAAGGCGCGCAACGTCGTCACCTTCCATGCCAGTCACAAGTTGAAGGCCATCGTGCAAGGCGACACCCCGAGCGGAGAAGACTTCGAGTAAAGTCTTAGCTTTCTCTTTTGATCCCATTGATTTCAATGGAGAAAGCGCTCCCAGCCATTCCCGCCAAACGCTACTTCACGATCGGTGAGGTGAGCGAGCTGTGTGGCGTCAAGCCTTATGTGCTGCGCTACTGGGAGCAGGAGTTCACGCAGCTCAAGCCGATGAAGCGGCGCGGCAACCGCCGCTACTACCAGCACCACGAAGTGCTGCTGGTGCGCCGCATCCGCGAGCTGCTGTACGACCAGGGCTTCACCATCAGCGGCGCGCGCAACCGGCTGTCCGACGCGGTGGCGGCGGCGGAGCCCGACCCCCTGCCGGATGCCGAGCCGGTGGCCCAGAGCCGCGGTCCCGATGGCTCCCGTGGCGGCAACGGCCACGCAGCGACCCCCGAAGCCGCGGCCGTCGATGCCGATGTGGCCGCCATCGCGACCGCCAGGCACATGGACTCGCAGCACCTGCGCAGCGAGCTGTTGTCGATCCGCGAGCTGCTAACCGTCTAAAGGGCCCGCATCGCGGGCTATAATGCGAGCTCCGTCGGGGTGTAGCGCAGCCTGGTAGCGCACTTGCATGGGGTGCAAGGGGTCGCGAGTTCGAATCCCGCCACCCCGACCATTGTTGATAAGGGTTAGCCGGTTAACGCCGGCTAACCCTTTGTGCTTTCTGGGGCCGCGGGCAACGGAATTCCGGTCGCCTGCCGGAGCGCAGGGAGCGTGGCCTGGACGCGTGTCGGTCCAAGTTGGCGCCGGCCAGGCGGCGCGCATGTCGATTCCGTACCATTGCGCACAAGCGATTTCGCCGTACGCTGGTGACCATGATCCTCAAGGAGTTTCCGGCCAGCATGGCGACCAGGGGCGTGGTGCGCAGCTACCGCATCGCGCATTTCTCGCTCGGCAGCACGGGTGCGCAGCCGGTGAAGCTCTACACGCCGAAGGCCGAACACAGCCTTCAGTTCTTCGTCCGCGGCGAAGAAAGGGTGGCGTATGCCGACGGCCGCTGCCTGCAGTACCGCGGCGCCATCACGGGTTCGCACGACGAGATCACACGCCGCACCGTGTCGCGCGAATTCATGATGCTGCAGATCAGCTTCGAGCCCGACGGCCTGCACCGGCTGACCGGCCTGCCCTGCGGCGAGATTCACAACCGCTACCTGAGTGCCGATGAGCTGCTCGGCCCCGGTGTGCTGGAGGTGTGGGAGCGGCTGGCCGAGGCCTCGGGCACCGCGGAGCAGCTGGCCATCGCCGACGCCTACATCGCCCGGCTCGCAGCACGCGAACGCGAACGCGACCCGCGCCCCATCGGCGGCTTGTTGCGAACGCTGCGCGACGAACCGTCCGCCTCCATCAGCGAGTTGGCCGCGGCCGGCGGCCGCAGCGTGCGCCAATTCGAGCGGCTGTGTGCCGAGCGCACCGGCGTCGGCCCGAAGACGATGCAGCGCCTCGCGCGCTTCGACCGCGCCTTCAATGCCAGGCTGCAGGATCCGCGGCGCGACTGGCTGCAGATCGCACTCGACTGCGGCTACCACGACTACCAGCACATGGCGCGCGACTTCAGCGAGTTCGCCGCCTGCACGCCGCCGAAGCTGCTGCAAGCCCATGCCAGCGCCCCCGAGTGTCGGCTCGGCCTGCGCCAGGAATTCGATCTGAGTTATCCCGGTCCGGGAGGCATGCGATGACGCGCTGGCGACGGGTTCTCTGCATCGCGGTCCTGGCGGCCCCGCAATGGACCCCGCAGTGGGCCCCGCAATGGGTTTGGGCGCAGGACCGCCCGCGGCTGATGACGGCGGCCGAGCTGAAGGCGCTGCCGTCCGGCACGCCTGACCACGTGGAGCCTTACGGCAGCGCCGAGAGCCAGTTCGGCGAGTTGCGCGTGCCCCCGGGCCCGGGGCCGCATCCGGTGGTGGTGCTGGTGCATGGCGGCTGCTTCCGCAAGCCCTTCGCCGGCGTCAAGTCCATCGGCTCGATGGGCGAGGCGCTGAAGAAGGAAGGCATCGCAAGCTGGAGCATCGAGTACCGCAGGCTGCCCGAAGACGGCAGCGGCTGGCCCGGCACTTACCGCGACGTGGCGGCCGGCGTCGACCACCTGCGGACCCTCGCCAAGGCGCACCGGCTGGACCTCAGCCGCGTGGTGTTGCTGGGCCACTCGGCCGGTGCGCACCTGGCGCACTGGGCGGCGGCGCGCTCGCGCCTGAAGCCGGACAGCGCGCTCTACATGCCCGATCCGCTGCGCCCGGCCGGTGTCCTCAATCTGGCGGGCAAGATGGACATGACCGTGGACATCGTGGCCTACGAGGCCACCTGCGGCATCCCGGTGTTGCGGCTGCTGGTCGGCGGCCTGCCCGAGCAGGTGCCCGAGCATTACGCGCAGGTGTCGCTGCCGCAGTTGCTGCCGCTCGGCGTGCGGCAGGTGATGGTGTGGGGCGAGCACGAAGACTACGTGCCCCGCCGCCAAGTGGAGGACTACGTTGCGGCCGCGCGCCGGGCCGGAGACGAAGCCGATCTGATCGTGCTACCGGCCCTGGGCCATTTCGAGATCGCGAGCCCGGCATCGACGGCGTGGCCCACCGTGCTCGGCGCGGTGAAGAAGCTGCTGGCCTCGCCAGTGCCCGCGCGGCCCTGATGGGGCCGTTCCGCCCTGGTGGTCCGTCGCCCGTGCCGCGCTGGCCGCGCAGCCAGCGGCCGAGCACGCCGGGAGTCTTGCCCATCGCGCTTGCGAAATTTCGACGGCCGCACCCGTTGTCGACACCGCCTGGTTCATAAATTTCTCGAACCGATGCGCCCGGCGCGCCCTGCGTCGGGGCCGGCCCGTGGCCGGCGCTTTCGAGAAATCGCTTGAGATATCAAGCACCTGACAGACGGCGCGCCGCGTCGTCCGGTGCTTCGGCGCGCGCGGGCATGCGGCTTGCGATGAAGGGGTGCATCTGCGCTTTCGAAACGGCAGATCGCTTCAAACGATTCGCTCAGGAGACACGCATGGCTGACACCCCATACGACGCCGACGTGGCCATCGTCGGCTACGGACCCACCGGGCTGGTGGCGGCGCTGACGCTCGCCAGCAAGGGCGTCTCGGTGGTCGCGTTCGAGAAGACGCGCGACATCTACGCCCGCGCCCGCGCCGTGACGGTCAACGACTGGACCATGCGCATCTTCCAGGAACTGGGCATCGACGAGCGCATCGAGAAGCTCATCGAGGCGCAGCGCGGCCTGCGCTGGGTGACCTACGGCGGGCAGGAAATCATGCGCATCATGCACCCACCTTCGTCGTTAGGCACGCGCGACACCAAGCCGCGCTTCTACAACATCTACCAGCCGACGATGGAAGCCGAATTGCGCCGCTGCGGCGATGACCACGGCGAGCGGCTGCAGGTGCGCTACGAGCACGAGGTGATCGGCATCGCGCAGGACGCCAGCGGCGTGACCGTCACCAGCCGCGACGCGAAGACCGGCACGACCACGACGACCCGGGCGCGCTACGTGATCGCGGCCGACGGCGGTTCCTCGCCGGTGCGCACGCTGCTCGACATCGACCTCAAGGGCGACACGGTCGACACCACCTGGGTGGTGATCGACTGCCGCGTCAAGCGCTGGTGGCCCGACCGCGACTTCCTGACCTTCTGGAGTGACCAGGAGCGGCCGGTCGTCGACATCATGCTGTCGGCCGGCAACCACCGCTGGGAGATCCCGCTCAAGCCCGACGAGACGCGCGCCGACTACCCGACCGCCAAGGAGGTGTGGCCGCTGCTGAAGGCGATGAACGTCAGCGAGGACGACGTCGACATCCACCAGCACGCCTTCTACCAGCACCACGTGCGCATGGCCGACCGCTGGCGGCGCGGGCGCGTGTTCCTGGCCGGCGACGCCGCGCACCTGATGCCGCCGTGGGCCGGCGCCGGCATGCAAAGCGGCATGCGCGACGGCTACAACCTGGCGTGGAAGCTGGCGCGCGTCGTCAAGGGCCAGTTGCCCGAGGCCTGGCTGGACACTTACGAGATCGAGCGCCGCCCCAACGTCGAGTTCTTCACCGGCCTGGCGGTGGCGCTGGGCCGCGTGATCAAGCAGGAGGCCACGCCCGAAGAGATCGAGGCGATGAACCGCGTGCCCGAGGGCCTGGTCACGCCTTTCGAGCCGCCGCTGGTCGCGCCGCCGGTGATGACGGCCGGCTGGATCCGCGGCGAGCCGGGCGATGCCAGCGTCGTCGGCCGCATGCTGCCGCAGCCGCTGATGTCCAGCGCCATCGGCCGCATGGCGCGCTTGGACGAGTTGCTCGGCGACGGCTTCGTGCTGCTGGGCGACGACCTCGATCCCGCCACGCTGCTGTCCGCCGCCGAGAAGGCGGCCTGGGACCGGCTGGGCGCGCAATACGTCGCCGTGCGGCCGAAGACCGTGCACTCGCAAAGCGCCGGCGACCTGATCGACCTGGACAACGCCTTGCTGCCCTGGATGCGGCGCTACCGGGCCCGCGTCGTCGCGGTGCGGCCGGACAAGTTCGTCGCTGCGGCCGACACGCAGGGACTGGCCGTTCCTTCCCTTTGAACGATCGACGGAGACCACACATGAGCGTCAAGGAAATCGCCTACATCGGCGTCGAAGCCAGCGACCTGAACGAGTGGGCGCGCTTCGCCACCGACTTGCTGGGCCTGCAGATCGGCACGCGCAGCGACGACCTGCTGACCCTGCGCATGGACCAGAAGCTGCACCGCTGGATCCTGACCCGCGGGCCGGCCGACGACCTGGCCTTCATGGGCTACGAATGCGGCAGCGACGCCGCGCTGGACGACACCGTCAAGGCCTTGAAGGCCGCCGGCTCGGCCGTCACCGAAGGCGATGCGGCGCTGGCGCGCCAGCGCGGCGTGCAGCGCATCGCCTTCACCACCGACCCGCTGGGCAATCGCGTCGAGCTGGTCGTCGGTCTCGCCGACGCCGCCACGCCGTTCCAGAGCGCGAAGCTGGTGGGCAGCTTCGTCACCGGCAGCGGCGGCGCCGGCCACCACGTGCTGATGGAGCATGGCAAGGACCGCAAGACCGTGATGGCCTGGTACGAGCGGCTGGGCTTCAAGCCGAGCGACCACATCGACCAGCCGATGGCGCCGGGCTTCGTGGCCAGCGTCAGCTTCCTGCACTGCAACGGCCGCCACCACAGCCTGGCGCTGGCCAACATGCCGTTTCCGAAGCGGATGCACCACTTCATGATGGAAGTGAGCGACCTGTCCGACGTGGGCTTCGCCTACGACCGCTGCATGGATGACCGGCGCCCGTTCGAGATGACGCTGGGCATGCACCCCAACGACCGCATGTTCAGCTTCTACGTGCGCACGCCCTCGGGCTTCAGCATCGAGTTCGGCTGGGGCGGTCTGATCATCGACGACGCGACCTGGACGGTGAAGCAGCTCGACCGGTTGAGCGTCTGGGGCCACCGGCCCGGCCACGTGGTGGCCGAGTTGCTGAAGGCCGCGGCCTGAAAGCGTTCTGCAAAGCAAACCCACCAGAGCCCGACACCATGGCACTCACCGCATCCGACACCAGCCGCACCGTCAAGACGCCGCAGTGGCATCTCCATTACCACGAAGCCGGTTCCGGCAAGCCTTTGATCCTGTTGCACGGCAGCGGCCCCGGCGCCACCGGCTGGAGCAATTTCGCCGGCAACATCGAAGCGCTGTCCAAGCAGTTCAAGGTTTATGCCGTCGACATGCCCGGCTGGGGCCAGAGCGACGCCTGCACCGTCGACCGGCTCGACCACGTCGAGGCGGCCCGGCAGTTCATGGATGCCCTGGGCCTGCAGAAGGCGGCCTTCGTCGGCAACTCGATGGGCGGCCACACCTCGATGAACTTCGCGATCCAGCACCCGCAGCGCATCAGCCACCTGATCACGATGGGACCGCCGGCGCCGCTGCCCAGCATCGTGCGCCCCGGCGACGGGCCCAGCGAAGGATTGAAGATCCTGATCCAGGCCTACCGCGACCCCAGCCCCGAGGTGATGGCGCGGCTGATCGAGATCATGGTCTTCGACAAGAAGTTCGCCACGCCCGAACTGCTGAAGGCGCGCAGCGACGCCGCCAAGGCCAGGCCCGAGCACTTGAAGAACTATCTCGACGGGCTGCCCAAGGGCGCGCCCATCCCGCAGTGGCTGAACCCGACGCGGCTGCACGAGATCGCCGTGCCGACGCTGCTGATCCACGGCCGCGACGACCGCGTGGTGCACTACGAAGGCACGCTGCAACTGCTGGCGCAGATTCCGAACTCGCGCGCCGTGCTGCTCAACCGCTGCGGGCATTGGGCGATGATCGAGCACCCGGCGGAGTTCAACCGCCTGGTGGCCGATTTCGTGGCGCACGGCTGAGCGGGAGGGCGACATGAAATGGACCTCGCTGCTCGGCGCGCTGTTGCTGATGGTGGCCGGTGCCGGCCATGCCTTGGCGCAGACGCGGCTCGTCACCCTGGGCACGCTGGGCGGGCCGCTGCCGTCGGCCACGCGTTCGCAGCCCGCCAATGCGCTGATCGTGCGCGACAAGGTCTACCTCATCGATGCCGGCGACGGCGCCTTGCGGCAACTGCGCGCCGCCGGCATCGACCTGCGCCAGGTGCGGCAGATCTTCATCACCCACGACCACGACGATCACAACGCAGGCTGGGGCTCGATCCTCGGCGTGCAATGGGACCTGGGCATCTGGCCGGTGGATGTCTACGCGCCGAGCGCGCAATCGATGATGCAAGGCTTCCTGCAGTACTTCGCGGTCAATGCGCGCATCCGCCAGGCCGATTCCAAGAGCGGCAAGCTGCCGCCCGAGCAGGCCTTCCGGGCGCACGACATCCAGGGCAACGGCCAGGTCTTCAAGGACGAGCTGATCACCGTCACGGCACAGGAGAACTGCCACTACCAGACCGACCCTGACGCCGACCGCAAGCGCAACGAGCGCGATCGGTCGTATGCCTTGCGCATCCAGACGCCGGACAAGAGCATCGTGTTCAGCGGCGACACCGGCCGCTGCCCGGCGCTGACGGCTTTCGCCAAGGATGCCGACGTGCTGGTGCACGAAGCCATCGACCTGCCGCTGACGCGCGACATGCTGCGACGCCAGCACGTGCCCGACCCGGTGGCCGACGGCCTGATGCGCCACATGATCGACGAGCACACGGTGCCCGAAGACATCGGCCTGCTGGCCCAGGCGGCCGGCGTCAAGCGGGTGATCCTGACGCACCTGGTGCCCGGTGGCGACGAGCCCGATGCGCGCTACAGCGACGGCGTGCGCAAGCACTTCAAGGGCCCGGTCGTCGTCGCGCGCGACCTGATGGTCTTCGACTGAGGCTACGATTTGCCAAACCCCGCAATCACGAGCAGCCCATGAACCCGATCGAAGAAGCCGCGCGCGCCATCCAGGCTGCGCGCGCCGAACGCCGCACCATCGCCCGCGTATCGCAGACCTACGGCATCGCCGGCGCCGACGCCGCCTACCAGGTGGCAGAGCGCTGTACCCAGGCGCGCCTGGCGCAGCCGGGCCGTCGCATCGTCGGGCTCAAGGTGGGCCTGACGAGCCCGTCCATCCAGCAGCAACTGGGCGTCGACGAGCCCGACTTCGGCGTTCTGTTCGACGACATGGAATACCTCGACGGCGACGCGGTGCCGATGGCGCGCCTGATCCAGCCGCGCGTCGAGGCCGAGGTGGCCTTCATCGTCGGCCGCGATGTCGAGCAGGCCGCGCCTTCGTACGGCGAGTTCATCAACGCGCTGGCCTATGCCGTGCCGGCGCTGGAAATCGTCGACAGCGTGATCGAGGACTGGAAGATCACGCTCGTCGACACGGTGGCCGACAACGCCAGTTCGGCGCTGTACGTGCTGGGTTCGCAGCCCGTGGCCGTGGGCGCGCTGGACAGCGGCCGCATCGGCATGGCGATGCGCATCGACGGCGCCACCGTCTCGGTCGGCAGCGGCGCTGCCTGCCTGGGCCACCCGCTGCGCGCCGCGTATTGGCTGGCACGCACGATGGCCGCGCGCGGCCGGCCCTTGCAGGCCGGGCAGGTGATCCTGTCCGGCGCCTTGGGCCCGATGGTCGGCTTGAAGGCCGGGCAGCTCGTCGAAGCCGACCTCGGTGCGCTGGGCTCGGTGGGTTTTCGCCTGAGCTGAACCTCACGGAGCGCACGGGCGAAGCTGCCGCTCGTGTCCGCCGGCGCGGTGTTCGAGATCCCCAGCGGCCGCGCGAGGTACGGATGGCCGGGCCGCTGGCGTGGGCCGAACCTATACTGGATCGGCCCCCCCTCCAGGCGGCACGTCTGGACCGCGAAGAGACCGGCAGGAGACCGACGTTGAACCATGCGCGTAGCCGCAAGCCCGCCGCCAAGGCGCTAGCCGGCGCCCCCAGTCTGGAAGCGACCGACGTCCTCAAGCATCTGCATTTCAATCCGGCCGAAGGCTTGATCTGGCTGGAGGATCGCCGCATGGTGCTGCTGCACGCTGAATCGATCGGCGCGCTGCGGCAGGAGCTGATCCTCAACCTGGGCATCGAGGCGACCCGCGGCTTGCTGACGCGCTTCGGCTACTCCGCCGGTTGCCGCGACGCCGAACTGGCGATGAAGATCCAGCCGCCGGGCACCTCGATCGACGCGCTGATGATCAGCGGCGGCTACTTCCATGCGCTGCAAGGCATCGTTAGTCCGCCGGTGATCGTGTCGCAGGTGGTCGATGTCGAGAAAGGCATCTGCGAAATCGAGTTCTACTGGCGCAACAGCTACGAGGACCAGGTGCACGTCGCGGCCTTCGGCATCGGCGGCTCGCCGGCCTGCTGGATGGAAGTGGGCTATGCCTCGGGCTTCCTCAGCACCTGCCTGGGCCGGCGCATCCTCGTGCGCGAGGTCGAATGCCGCGACATGGGCAACGACATGTGCCGCTGCATCGCGCGGCCGGCGGACGACTGGCCCGACGCCCAGCTGGACCTGGCGTATTTCGAGCCGCGGCCGTTCCGCATCATCGCGCCGGACGTGGATGCGCCGTCGGCGCCACAGCCGCTGCCCGCGCGAAAGGAGAGTGCGCCGCGCGCCGCCGGCGGCGGCGAGCACGGCGTCATCGGCGCGTCGGTGGCGTTCAACAGCGTCATGCACAAGATCCAGCGCGTGGCGCCGACCACCGCCACCGTGCTGCTGCTGGGCGAAAGCGGCGTCGGCAAGAGCGCCTTCGCGCGCGAGATCAGGCGCAGCAGCACGCGCGCCGACAAGCCTTTCATCGAAGTGAACTGCGCCGCCATTCCCGAAGCCTTGATGGAAGCGGAACTGTTCGGCGTCGAGCGCGGCGCCTACACCGGCGCCGGCGAGGCGCGGCCCGGCCGCTTCCGCGTGGCCGACGGCGGCACGCTGTTTCTCGACGAGATCGGCAGCCTGCCGATGACGGCGCAAGGCAAGCTGCTGCGCGTGATCCAGACCGGCGAGTTCGAAGCGCTCGGCAGCGTCAGCACGCACAAGGTGGACGTGCGCATCATCGCCGCCACCAACGAAAACCTCTGGAAGGCGGTGGGCGAGCGGCGCTTCCGCGAAGACCTGTTCTACCGCTTGAACGTGTTCCCCATCCAGATTCCGCCCTTGCGCGAGCGGCGCGACGACATCCCGCTGCTGCTGGAGCATCTGCTGCGCAAGTACGGCACGCGCCACGGGCGGCGCATCCGCGGCGTCACGCGCCAGGCCTTGCAGATCCTGCTGGCCTACCAATGGCCGGGCAACGTGCGCGAGTTCGAGAACGTGATCGAGCGCGGCGTCATCCTCGGCGAAGACGACCGCCCGCTGGGCTATCACCAACTCGTCAGCGTCGACAGCAAGCTGAGCGCCGAGGGGTCGATGGCGCTCAACGAACTGGGCCTGCTGACCGACAGCAGCAACGTGCATCCCGAGCCGGCATCACACGAAGCGGCGCACGAGGCGGCAGCGCTCAACGCCTGGGCCGAAGGCATCGTCGCGCGTTCCAACGTCTCGCTGGACATCGTCGAGAACACGCTGGTCAAGGCGGCCTTCAAGGCGGCGCAAGGCAACCTCACCAAGGCCGCCCAGTTGCTGGGCATGACGCGCGCGCAGCTGGCCTATCGCGTCAAGAAGCTGGAAGCGGACGGTGCCTCGCTGCACTGATGTCGAGCGCCGACTTTGATCCAGCGCTAACCCGGGGCCGACAGCGCGCCGCGCGGCAAAATATGGAAGTACACTGTCATATTCTGCGGACGGTGGAGTGCCATGGTGAGCAAAGCTGATGTCTCCGAGGCGCCTCGCGCGCGCCGGCGGTCGGGGCTGGAAAACTTCGACCCGATCCGCCAGGTGCTGTGGTCGCGCCCGGGCTTCCTGGTCCGTCGCCTGAACCAGATCCACTACGCGATCTTTGCCGAGGAGTGCAAGTCGCACAACATGACGCCGGTGCAGTTCGGCGTGCTGACGGCGCTGTCGCTGAAGCCGGGGCTCGATCAGACGGAGATCGGCACCGAGCTGGGGCTGGACCGCACGACCACGGCCGACGTGCTGAAGCGGCTGGAAGAAAAGCAGTTGATCACGCGGCGGCCGCATCCGGCGGACCGGCGCTCGCGCCAGTCGCTGATCACCGACGAAGGCTTCAAGGTGATGAAGGAGCTGCACGCGGGCATGACCCAGGCCCAGCAGCGCCTGCTGGCGCCGCTGTCGCCGCGCAACCAGGAAATCTTCCTGAAGCTGCTGAGCGAACTGGTCGACGCCAACAACGACTATTCGCGCGCACCGGCGCATTCGTCGCTGTGACGATTGCGGGCCGCGCCGCGGCGCGGCGGCAGGCGGCGGCCCGCGTTCAGCCTGCGGCGGCCCGTGTTCAGCCTGCGGCGGCAGCGTTCAGCGTGGCATCGCGGTCCATCAGGATCGCGTACTTCTGCCCCATGTCGAACAGGTTGGCCTCGTGCGGCGCGAGGGCGCGGTCGCCGACGCAGTCGGTCACCACCAGCGGCCGGTAGCCCCACGACATCGCGTCGACGACGCTGGCGCGCACGCAGCCGCTGGTGACGGCGCCGGCCACCAGCAGCGTCTGCACGCCGCGCTGCGCCAGCCAGGGCGCCAGCATGGTGCCGAAGAAGGCCGACGGCACGCTCTTGCGCACCACCAGCTCGCCGGCGGCCGGCTTCAGCACATCGACGATCTGGCTGGCGGCGAGGCGCTCCTTCAAGCTCAGCATCGTCGGCACCTTCAGCGAGAAGACATTGCCGTCGGCATCGTCGTCCTGGTAGACGATGCGGCTGTGCGCCACCGGCCAGCCGCGCTGGCGCGCCGCGGCCAGCAGGCCGCGCGTGCGCTCGATGGCCTGCGCGATGTTGCCGCCGCCGAACTGCGCCGGGTCGGCGAAGCCGTTGACGAAGTCGACGATCAGCAGCCCGTAGGGCGCCTTCGGTGCCATCGCCGCGCCGAAGCCCTGGCGCGCATAGACCTCGGCATCGCTCATGCTCGGACGCCCCCGTCGAGCACCTTGCCGCGCTCGACCACCATCACGTCGTCGAGCAGCACCGTGCAGCGGCGCAGCGGGATGTCGATGTGGCAGGCCGTGGTGCGCTGGCCGCCGGCCTCGTTGTTGGGGCCGAGCGAGAAGAGGAAGTTGCCCTCGAAGGCGCGCGCGTCCATGCCGATGGTCTGCTCCTTGTCGTAGAGCGCCAGCGTCGACCAGTGGCAGCGCGGCTGCAGCCCCCAGCCGATGTGCGAGATGGCGTAGGCCTCGGGGTCCTTGAAGGTGGCCATGTACTCGCTCAGCAACTGCGCGTCGATGCCGCCTTCGATCTTGCGCGCGTAGCCGGCCTCCACGGTCAGGCGGATCGGCGCGGTGGTGTAGCTCTTCTGCGGCAGCAGGATGTCGCCGGTGTCGATGACGATGCTGCCGTTGCTGCCGCCTTCGTTGGCGAAGGTGAACAGGAAGCCGCTCGGCCAATGGTCCCAGCGGCCGGGCTCGTCGACGAAGCCGTATTCGCAGATGGTGGGGAAGTCGCCCAGGTCGAAGGCGATGTCGGTGCCGGCGTCGGACACCACGCGCATCTGCTTGGCCTTCTTCAGCTTCTCGGAGGCCGCCAGCACGCGCCGGCGGTCGGCCTCGGTCGGCACCGTGCGCACCAGGATCTCCGGCGGCTCCACGGCCAGCAGGATCTTGGTGCCCGAGCGCAGGATGTCGATCTGCTCGGGCGAGAACAGCAGCGTCATCAGGTCGATGACCAGGTCGCTGGCCTTCAGCGCCGCGATGGCCGGCGGATTGCCGGTCAGCGGCGTCTCGCCGAGGTAGGACAAGGCGTCGCGGCTGAGCGCCTTGTCGGCGTTGACCGGCTGCAGGTCGATGCGGCTGACGACGGCGCCCGCGGCCTGCGCCGCGAAGGTGGCGGCGCGCAGCGTCTGCGCATGGGTGGCGGCACCGGTGAGGATGGTGACGCTTTGTCCCGGCTGCAGCCGGGACAGGCGCAGCACCTGCTGCCAGGCCTGGGTGAGTTGGACGTCGCTGACGGACATGTCGATGCTCCGGTGTCAGACAGGGTGTCCCAGGAAATCGCCGAAGGCCGCGTAGAAGCCTTCTTCGTTGTCCCAGGGGATCATGTGGCCGGCGTCGGCCACGCGGTGGTGCTGCACGGCGGACAGCAGGGCTTCGATCTCGCGCACGTCGTCGTCGCGCACGACTTCGCCGCGCGCGGCCGTCATCAGCAGCGCGGGCACGCGGATCTGCGGCAGCAAGCGATGGAAGTCGTCGCCGTGGAAGCCGTCGAACGAGGTGCGCACGGCGCGCGGGTCGCAGGTGTGCAGCCACTCGGCGCGCAGGTCGAGCTGCTCGTCGGTCCAGGTCGGGCAGAAGCGGCGCATGGTCTCGCGGTCGCAGCCCCGCGCGGCGGCGGCGATCGAATCGCCGTACCACGCGTATTGCGCCGGATACGGGCGGCGGCCGGGGCCGGAGACCGGCGGGTCGACCAGCACGACGCGCCCCAGCCCTGGCGGCTGCGCCGCGGCGGCGCCGGCGACGATGCGCGCGCCCATCGAGTGGCCCACCAGCGCGTAGCGCTGCAGGCCCAGCGCACCGGTGAGGGCAAGCACGTCGTCGATCTGTGCCTGCAGCGAATAGTCGAGCTGGTCCGACGCCGACGACAGCCCGCGCCCGCGCACGTCGAGCACCCAGGTGTCGAAGTGGCGGCCCAAGCGTTCGCCGACGAAGCCCCAGGTGACCGCCGGGCTGGTGATGCCCGGCACCACGACGACGGCATCGCGCGCGGCGCGGCCGTCACTGCTACCGCCGAAGCGCAGCACGTGCTGGCGGATGCCGTTGGCCGCGACGTTGCGGCCGTGGACGAAGGTGGAGGCCATGGCGCGCGCCGCCTCAGGCATAGGCGCCTGACAGCAGCGCGCCGGCGCCCGGCACCACCGGTTCCAGGTGCAGCGCCTTCAACATGGCGTAGGTCGTCGAGACGGCCGCGGTGATCACCGGCTTGCCGGTCATGGCCTCGACGTAGGGGATCGCCGGCAGCGAGGGCATCTGCACGCAGGCCGAGAGCACGATCGCGTCGGCCTCGCGGTAGCGCAGCGACTTGACGATCTCCGGCAGCCGGGCGGCGTCGTGGCGGCCGACGTCGAGGTTGTCGGGGATCTCCAGCGCGCGGTAGTCCAGCACCTCGTGACCCTCGCGGCGGATGTAGTCCACCACCAGCTCGGTCAAGGGCTTCATGTAAGGCGCGACGACGACGATGCGCTTGGCGTCGATGACCTTGAGCGCATCGACCAGCGCGCCGGCGCTGGTGATCACCGGCGCGGCGCCGCCGTTCTCTTCGGTGCGCTGCGTCAGGCGGGCCTGCGACACGCGGTGGTAGCCCGGCCCCATCGCCATGATGGCGACGAGGCAGGCATAGCCCAGCACGTCGACGCGCGCGTCGCTCAGCTCGACGGCGCAGCGGTCGGACTCGGCGTCCATCGCCGCCAGTTCTTCCTTCACCACCTTCTTCATCCGCATGCGGCTGGAATGGAAGGTGAAGCGTTCCTCGGGTCGGATCTGCTGCCGGCCCAGCAGCATGGCCGGGATCTCGGTCTCCATCGTGGTGTTCGAACTCGGGACGATCTGTCCGATGCGGAAATGGCGGGTCATGGTCTCGGGGTCTCCGTCAGAGCTTGAAGAGCCGGCGCGCGTTGCCGTGGCACACCTGCGCGCGGGTGGCGGCGTCCAGCGGCGCCGCGTCGATGAAGGCGCAGGCGTCGGCCGTCGATTCGTAGGGGTAGTCGACCGAGAACAGCACGTTGTCGGCCCCCATCTCGCCGATGGCGCCCAGCAGCGTCGGCGCCGAGCACACGCCGGCGGTGGTGATGTAGATGTTCGAGCGGAAGTACGCCGAAGGCGGCTGGCGCAGCGTCACGCCGTGCGGATAGGCGGCAAAGCGGCTGTCGAAGCGCCAGCGCATGAAGGGCAGGAACTCGCCCATGTGGCCGAGCACGAGCTTGAGGCCCGGGAAGCGGTCGAACACGCCACCGAACAGCAGCCGCAGCGCGTGGCCGCCGGTCTCCACGCTCCAGCCGAAGGTGGCGCCTTGCAGCACCGGCACCGGCTGCAGCAGCGCCGGCACTTCGGCGAAGTTGGCCGGGTGCAGGTAGATCGGCGCGTCCAGCGCCTCGGCGCGCGCCCAGAACTCGTCGTAGGCGCGGTCGTCGTAATAGCGGCCGCAGGTGTGGCCGTTGATCAGCGCGCCCTTGAAGCCGTAGTCGCGCACCGTGCGTTCCAGCTCGCGCGCGGCCTGCGCCGGGTCGTGCATCGCCAGGTGGGCGAAGCCGCCGAAGCGGCGCGGGTGCTGCGCAATGCGCTCGGCCAGGAAGTCGTTGTTCTCGGTGGCCAGTCGCTGCGCGAGCCTGGCATCGGGCTCGGCCTGCATGCCCGGCGCGCTTTGCGACAGGATCACGTAGTCGACATGCCCGGCATCCATGTCGGCGATGCGCTGTTCGTCGAAGTCGTCGAGCCGGGCCAGCAGCTCGCGCCGGTCGTCCGGCGGCAGGTGCTGGGTGAAGGCCTTGGCGTACTCCGAGAACACGGGCACCGAGAAGTGCTCCTCGAGGGCGATCTTGGGGGTAGAGGTCACTACGGGCTTTCCAGTGCCGCGCTTCAGGCGGGATAGGCCAGGTCGTTGGCCAGGATGTTGGTGTCGTGCACGACGTGGCGCTCGGCCAGCAGCAGTTGCTGGCCTTCGCGCACGAAGCGGTCGTGATAGCAGGCGGCGAGGTGCAGCGTGGACGGCCCCTCGACCAGCGTCTGGATCAGCAGGAAGGGCGTCTGCGCGACGATGCCGGCCGGCCCTTCGGCTTCCACGCGCACCTGGCCCAGCAGGTGCATCGCGTAGCGTGGCGCGAACATCTGCGTGCGCGCGATGGCCACGGCGCGGTCGTGCATCATCGCCCGCCCTTCGCAATAGACCAGGCCCACCGGCAGCCCGCGTTCGGCGTTATCGCGGCCGGTGATGCGGTAGAGCGCGTCCTCGGTGAAGAACAGCGGCCACTGCTCCAGGTCGCCGCGGTCGAGCACCGCGCAGTACTCGGCATGGAAGGTGACGATGTCGGCGCGCAGTTGCGCGGCGCGCGCCGCGTCGACGGTGGCCGGGCGGTTGGCGTAGGCGTTCGTCATGCCGCTTCCCCTTGCACGCGCAGGCCCATCACCTGGCGGTAGTAGCGGTACATGGCGCGGATGGCGGCCTCGGAGATCAGCGTGTCGGCGGTGCCGACGGTGCCCGGGTCGAGCAGGATGTGGTTGACGCCCGTGCTGGAGCGGCGCACGCCTTCCTGCACGAACTTCATGGCCTCGTTGTCCTCCAGCCCCAGGAAGCCGGCCGGCCCCATCAGGTTGCCCTGGCGCAGCCGGTGGCGCTCCATCTCCGGCGTGTCGTCCTCGTAGCCGAACATGGTCCATTCCATGATCAGGCTGTCGGGGCCGTTGGGAACGATGTGCCGCACGCCCAGCGTGTTCATCTCGCGCTGCACGATCAGGTTCGGCCAGATCGTCATCATCGTCACCGACCACGGTGAATCGAACTCGCGCACGAAGTCGAGGAAGCGCTCGTCGCGCAGCCGCAGCCCGTCGTGGAAGGAGCGCATCTCCTTCTTGTTCTCCTCCGAGACGCTGGCGTACTTGTCCTCCGACTTGGCCGAACCCATGATGCCGTGGCGGCCGTGCTTGGCGTCGGCGAACATGGTCGACTTGTTGCCGGCCACCAGCAGCCCGAAGACGACCAGGAACGAGTGCAGCAGCGTCGCGTGGTACGGGTCCTTCAGGTTCTCGTGGTACATCTTCCAGTTGCAGGGCAACTCGTTGCGGTAGTACCCGAGCACCTTGAGCTTCTTGCCGGTGAAGGTGGTGTCGAACTCCTTGACGATCTCCGGCGTCAGGTACTCCTCCAGCGGCTCCACGCTGTCGGAATAGGACGCGAACACCACGCCGTTGCGCGTGGCCACGCGCAACTGGCGCGCGCCGTGCTCGCTGTTCTTGAAGTCGCGCGGCATGCCGCCTTGCTTGTTGACGCCGCGCTTGAACGGCACGCCCTGCAGGTTGCCCTTGAGGTCGTAAGACCACTGGTGGTACGGGCAGACGAACTCCTTCGCATGGCCGTGGCTGTTGCGGCAGAACTCGGCGCCGCGGTGGGCGCAGCGGTTCTCGAATACCGCGACGCTGCCGTCCTCGGCGCGCGCCACCACCACCGGCGTCGCCCCGACGTAAGAGCGCCGGTAGTCGCCGACCTTGGGGACTTCGGCTTCCAGCGCGACGAAGTTCCAGGTGTCGCCGCGGAAGATCTTCTCCATCTCCTGGTCGTACAGCGAGCGGCTGGTGTAGACCCAGTCGGGAATGGTGTTCAGCGCATCGGCGGGCCACACGCAGTCGCTCAGCGGCGGATCCTTGGCGGCATCGGTCAGGCCGATCACGGTTTGGCATTGGTACATGGAAGACCTCTCGGTGGAGTCGTTGCTGAATCGGACCTAGGGCGCGACCGCTGCGGCCGCGGCCAGCCGCGCCTTGACCCAGGGCCGCAGCGCGGTGGCTTCGGCGGCGAAGGCCTCGGGCGCGATGGCCACGCGCTGCTCGAACAGCGGGCGCAGCGCGCGCAAGTCGCCGCCCGTGTTGAGCGCCACCCCGTGCACCGGCACGCCGTCGCGCAGCCCCAGCCACAGCGCGCGGCCGGCAGCGTCGGGGTCGCCCCGGCAGACGTACTGCAGGTCGGCGGCGGGCAGGCCCAGCATCTGCACGTTGTGCTCGCCGGGGTCGGTCCAGAACCAGGGGTAGGCCGGCGCCGGCGGCGCCAGGCCCAGCAGCCCGGACGCCGCGGCGGCCGCCTGTTCGTTGGCGTTGTGCCAGCTCTCGATGCGGGCGCGGCGCCCGAGCGTCGTGCGGAACTGGCTGGCGCAGTCGCCGGCGGCGAAGACCGCCGCGTCGGAAGTCTGCCCGCCGGGGCCGACGGCGATGCCGCCATCGTCGGCGTCGATCGCCAGGCCGGCGTCGCGCGCCAGGTCGACGGCGGGCACCAGGCCGATGGCCACCAGCACCGCATCGGCCGCCAACTCGGCGCCGTCGGCGAAGCGCAGGTGCACGGCATCGGCGTCGGCCCGCGCGGCGGCCAGCCCTTGGCCGAGGTGCAGCGCGATGCCCTGGCCGGCGACCATGCGGGCCAGCCAGTCGGACAGTGCGGCCGGCACGAAGCGGCCCAGCAGCAGCGGCGCGCTTTCCACCAGCGTGACCTCGACGCCGCTGCGCCGCGCCGACAGCGCCGCTTCCAGCCCGAGGAAGCCGGCGCCGATCACCGCCAGCCGCGCGCCGGGCCGCAGGCTGGCGCGCAGGCGCCGCGCGTCGTCCAGCGTGCGCAGATAGTGGGTGCGCGGCGCGCCGGGCGGCAGCGCCGGCAGCGTGCGCGCCGTGCCGCCGGTGGCCAGCAGGCAGCGCTCGTAGTGCAGCGTGCGTCCGTCGGCCAGGTGCAGGCGGCGCGCGGCGGGGTCCAGTCGCTGCACGCGCGTGCCCGCCAGCCAGTCGATGCGGCTGTCGTCGAACGCGGCATCGGGCAGCACCGGCGTCGCCGGCGCATCGTCGGCCTGCAGCACGGCCTTCGACAGCGGCGGCCGCTCGTAAGGGCGGTGCGGCTCGTCGCCGACCATCGTGATGGCGCCCGCGTGGCCCAGCGCGCGCAAGGCCTGCGCGGCGCGCGCCGCGGCCTGGCCGGCGCCGACGATGGCGATCGGGGTGCGCAACTCGGACGCGTCGGCCATGCTCAGGCGGCCGGGTCGGCGATGTAGACGTCGTTGCCGTCGCGCCGCACCGCATGCGTGCGCAGCGGCTCGGTGGCCGGCGCGCACAACGCCGCGCCGGTGCGGATGTCGAAGCGCGCCTGGTGCAGCGGGCATTCGATGCAGCCGTCTTCGAGGTAACCGTCGGACATCTGCGCCTCGGCGTGGGTGCAGCGGTTGTCGGTGGCGAAGAACTCGCCTTCGCTGCGGTACAGCGCGATGCGGGCGCTGCCCACGGTGACGGCGCGGACCTCGTCGTCCTGCAGGTCGTCGGCGGCGGCGATGCGGATCCAGTTCATGAACAGCGGCCTTCTCGGGTGGCACCAATGCGCGGTGGATGCGAGCCCGGCGACACGGTCCAAGGGGCGGTGGCGGGCCGGTCGACAAATGCTCAGTATACATTCATAATAAGTTCAACGGACCCAAGCCGCAAGAGGCCGGATCCCCGTACTTGCCCGCGCCCGGCGGCGGGCGGCAGCGGCGCGCCGGCGGCCGGCGGCGGCCGCCGCCGCGCCGCTGCCAACCGGCCGGCGGCGCTCGTATCCCGTGCGTTCGCGCGCATTCGTGGGGCGCCGGCGCCCCGCATTCGGGCAAACACCGAGAGCGGTTCGGCGGCCGGGATCTTCCCTTTCAGCGATTGAGGCAGCATACTGACCATCTTATGCATAGTACCCACACGATTTGGCCGCGGGCGCGCGGTCGGTGGCACTGAAGTTGCTCAAACGCGGCTGCGGCGCGGTGCAGGCGCCCGGCTCATCCAACCAGGAGAATCAAATGGAACGTCGTCGCTTTTTCGGTCGCGCCGCGGTCGCCGGCAGCGTGGGCGCTGCCGCGCTGGCCAGTCCCGCCGTGCGCGCCCAGCCGGCCGTGCGCTGGCGCATGTCGACCGCCTGGCCCAAGAGCCTGGACAACATGTACGGCTCGGCCGAGCTGCTGTGCAAGCGCGTCGGCGAGATGTCGGGCGGCCGCTTCGAGATCCGCGCCTTCCCGTCCGGCGAGATCGTGCCGCCGGCGCAGAACATGGATTCGGTGAGCAACGGCACCGTGGAGTGCAACCACGTGCTGGCGACCTTCCACCTTGGCAAGAACAGCGCGGTGGCCTTCGACACCGGCCTGTCCTTCGGCCTCAGCGCGCGCCAGCACAACGCCTGGGTGCTGCACGGCGGCGGCATGGCGCTGCTGCGCAAGCTGTATGCGCAGTACGGCATCGTCAACTTCACCAGCGGCAACGTCGGCGTGCAGATGGGCGGCTGGTTCCGCAAGGAGATCAAGTCGGTGGCCGACCTCAATGGCCTGAAGATGCGCATCGGCGGCATCGGCGGCATGGTGCTGTCCAAGCTCGGCGCGCTGCCGCAGCAGATCCCGGCCGGCGACATCTACCCGTCGCTGGAGAAGGGCGCCATCGACGCGGCCGAGTGGATCGGCCCCTATGACGACCAGAAGCTCGGCCTCAACAAGGTGGCGCCGTTCTACTACTCGCCGGGCTGGTGGGAAGGCAGCGCGTCGATCACGACCATGGTCAACGAGAAGGCCTGGGCCGCGCTGACGCCCGAGTTCAAGGCCATCTTCGAGGCCGCGTGCCACGAGCAGACGCTGTCGATGCTGGCGCGCTACGACGCGACCAACCCGGGGGCGCTGAAGCAGCTCATCGCCGGCGGCGCCAAGGTCTCGTACTTCCCGAAGGACGTGATGGACGCCAGCTACAAGACATCGCAAGAGGTCTGGAAGGAGTTGTCGGCCAAGAACCCCGACTTCGCCGCGATCCTGCCGCACTGGCAGACCTTCCAGCGCGAGCAGGTGCAGTGGTTCCGCGTCGCCGAGGACGCGCTGGACAGCTACACCTCCAGCGCGGTGACCCGCCGCTGACCGGCATGGGCCGGCGGCGGCGCCGGTCCCCGTTTCATCGAAGTCGAAGACGTTTGCCTATGGACCCCAAAGAAGGCCGTGCGGCCGGGCTCAAGGCGCAGGGCATCGGTGCCCGCGTGCCACGCAAGGAAGATGCGCGCCACCTGGCCGGCAAAGGCAACTTCGTGGCCGACATGGCGATGCCCGGCCTGTGCGAGGTGGCCTTCCTGCGCAGCCCGCTGGCGCATGCCCGCATCGTGGCGACGCGGGTGCCCGACGACGTCGCGCCCTATGTCGTGCTGCGTGCCGACATGGTCGATGCCGCCGACATCGTGGCGCCGTCGACGCTGCCGAGCTACCAGGAATCGGCGCAGCCGCCGCTGGCTTCCGGCAAGGTGCGCTTCGTCGGCGAGCCGGTGGCCTTTGCCTTCGCGCCGACGCGCGCGCAGGCCGAAGACCTGGTCGAGCGCGTCGAGGTCGAGTACGCCGAACTGCCGGTTTATGCCGACGTCTGGTCGGCGCTGGCGGACACCGGCGAGCGCGTGCACGCGCACTGGAGCGACAACCGCTTCGTCACGCTGCGCGCCGACAAGGAGTTCGAGTCGCTGGCCGCCACGGCCGAGGTCAAGGTCACCCGCCGCATCGAGCTGGCCCGCCAGTGCATGGTGCCGATGGAAGGCAAGGCGGTGCTCGCCTACTGGGACTTCCAGGCCGACCAGCTGGTGGTGTGCAGCGCGACGCAGGTGCCGCACCTGATCCGCACCGGCCTGGCGCAGTTCCTCGACCTGCCCGAGGAACGCGTGCGCGTCATCTCGCCCGACGTCGGCGGGGCCTTCGGCTACAAGTGCGTGCTGCAGCAGGAAGAGCTGTGCATCGCCTGGCTGGCCAAGACCTACCGCCGGCCGTTCCGCTTTCTGGAGGACCGGCGCGAGCACCTGATCGCCGGGGCCAATTCGCGCCAGCACCACTACGAGGTGACGGCCTACGCCGACCGCAGCGGCCGCCTGCTGGCGCTGGACGCGGTGATCACCATCGACGGCGGCGCCTATTCGATCTGGCCTTTCACCGCCGGCCTGGAACCCGGCCAGGCGGTGGGCAACCTGCCCGGGCCCTATGCCTTTCGCGGCTACCGCTGCGAGACGCGCTGCGTCGCCACCAACAAGCCGGGCTTCGTGCCCTACCGCGGCGTGGCGCGCACCGGCGTGTGCTTCGCGATCGAGCTGCTGATCGACGCGCTGGCGCGCGAGGTGGGCCGCGAGCCCTGGCAGGTGCGCATGGACAACCTGGTGCGGCCGGAGCAGATGCCGTACGTCAACGTCGCCAACAAGCACCTGGACGGCGGCGACTACCCCGCCAGCCTGCGCCGCGCGCTGGAGATGATCGACCTGCAGGCGGTGCGCCGGCACCGCCAGTCCGCCGATGGCCGGCTGATCGGCGTCGGCACGGCCACCTACTCCGAGCAATCGGCGCACGGCACCTCGGTGTTCGCCACCTGGGGCACGGCCGTGATTCCCGGCTACGACCAGGCCATGATCCGCATGACGCCCGACGGCGGCCTGGAGGTGCGCGTCGGCGTGCACTCGCACGGCCAGGGCATGGAGACCAGCTTCTCGCAGATTGCCAACGAGATCCTGGGCGTGCCGATCGAGCGCGTGCGCGTGCTGCACGGCGACACCGGGCAGACGCCTTACTCCACCGGCACCTACGCCTCGCGCGCGATGGTGATGTCCGGCGGCGCGGTGGCGGTGGCCTGCAAGCAACTGCTGCCGCGGCTGCGCCACATCGCCGGCCACCTGATGGGCGTCGACCCGGCGAGCGTCGTGCTGGCCGACGGCCTGGCGCTGGCCGGCGAGCGGTCGCTGACGCTCAACGAGATCGCCAACGCCTGGTACGTCAACCCGCATCGCCTGCCGCCCGATGTCGATCGCGCAGGCCTCGAAGTCTCCACCGGCTACAAGCCCAAGGTCGACACCGGCGCCTTCACCTACGCCAGCCAGGCCGCGGTGGTGGCGGTGGACCCGGAGACCGGCGCCGTCGAAATCCTCGACTACGTGGTGGTCGAGGACTGCGGCGTGATCGTCAACCCGATGATCGTCGAGGGGCAGACCATCGGCGGCATCGCGCAAGGCATCGGCACCGCGCTGTACGAAGAGATGCGCTACGACGAGCAAGGCCAGCCGCTGGCGTCGACGCTGGCCGACTACATGCTGCCCGGCGCCACCGAGGTGCCGCACATCCGCATCGAGCACATGGAGACGCCGTCGCCGCACACCGAGTTCGGCGCCAAGGGCATGGGCGAGGGCGGGGCGATCGCGCCGCCGGCCGTGCTGTTCAATGCGGTCAACGACGCGCTGCGCCACACCGGCGCGCCCGAACTGCTGACCACGCCGCTGACGCCGCATCGCCTGCTGGCGGCGCTGGCGCAATCGCGGCCGGGCGGTGCCCGATGAAGGCCGCGGTGTTCGACTACCGCAGCGCGGCCGACCTGGCCGACGCGGTGCAGCGGCTGGCCGAGGGCGACGGCCGCGCCAAGCTGATGAGCGGCAGCCAGTCCTTCGGCCCGATGCTGAACCTGCGCCTGGCGCGGCCGCAGACCGTCATCGACATCTCGCGCCTGCCGGCGCTGGCCGGCGTGCGCGAAGCCGGCGGCAGCATCGTCATCGGCGCCGGCGTCACGCATGCCGCGATCGAAGACGGCGTGCACGCGCCGCTGCGCGAGCACCCGCTGCGCGCGGTGGCGGCCGGCATCGCCTACCGCGCCATCCGCAACCGCGGCACCGTCGGCGGCAGCCTGGCCCACGCCGACCCGGCGGCCGACTGGATGGTGACGCTGACGGCGCTGGGCGCCGCGCTGCAACTGCGCTCGCCGCGCGGCGAGCGCGAGCTGGCGCTGGCCGCCTTCATGCACGCCGCCTACACCACCGACCTGGCCGACGACGAAGTCATCGTCTCGGTGCGGGTGCCGGCCGCGCGCGGCGGCCGCTGGGGCTACTACAAGTTCTGCCGCAAGCCCGGCGAGTTCGCCGAGGCCAGCGCCGCGGTGTGGCAGGCGGCGCCGGGCGCGCCGCTGACCATCGTGCTCGGGGCGCTCGACGGTGCGCCGCAGGCGCTGCCGGCTCTGGCCGAGGCCATCGCGCGCGATGGCGCGGCGGCCGCCACGCGCGAGCGCATTGCCGCCGCCGTGGCCGCCGCCTTGCCCGAACGCCAGCCGCTCGACTGCCAACTGCACGCCGCCTGCGTGGCGCGCGCGCTCGCCCAGGCCGGCTGGACCGCCCCCGTCGCGGTGGCGGGCGCGGAGGCCGCTGAATGAACGCCCTGACGCTTGAAATCAACGGCCGCCGCGTCAGCGCCGAGGTCGAGCCGCGCACCCACCTGGCCGACTTCGTGCGCGACAGCGCCCGCCTGACCGGCACCCACCTGGGCTGCGAGCACGGCGTCTGCGGCGCCTGCACCGTGCTGCTGGACGGCGAGCCCGTGCGCTCGTGCATCACCTTCGCGGTGGCCTGCGAAGGGCGCCACGTGACCACCGTCGAAGGCTACGACGGCGACGAGGCGATGCGCCGGCTGCGCGCCGCCTTCACGCGCCACCACGCCTTGCAGTGCGGCTATTGCACGCCCGGCATGCTGGCCACGGCGCGCGACATCGTGCTGCGCCTGCCCGACGCCGACGAGGCGCGCGTGCGGCTGGAACTGGCCGGCAACCTGTGCCGTTGCACCGGCTACATGGGCATCGTCGCGGCGATCGGCGACGTGCTGGAGCAGCTTCGCGCCGAGCCCGACCCGGCCATCACCGCGCTGCGCGAGCGCCTGCGCGCCAGCGAGCCGGTGCCGCCGCGGCCGGTGGCGGCGCCCGGTGGCCCGCGGCCGATGCCGGTGTTCGTCACGCCGCGGGCCGCTGGCGTGGTGACGGCGGCGCCGGCCGTGGCGGCGGCCGCGACCACATCGGCAACCGCATCGGCAACCGCATCGGCGACCGCGGCCGCGATGGTCGCGTCGCCAACCGCCGCACCATCGGCAGCAGCCGCCGCGGCGACGCCGGAGTCCGCGGCCCTGCGCAAGGGCACGCAGGTCGACGCCAGCTTCGAGTTGCCGCACGGCATCGACGCGGTCTGGGCCTTCATGGGCGACCTGCAGGCCGTGGCCGCCTGCCTGCCCGGCGCGGTGATCGAGTCGCAGGACGGCGACAAGCTCAAGGGGCGCATCGCCATCAAGTTCGGGCCGATGGCCGCGGCCTTCGCCGGCGCGGCCCGGCTGGAGCGCGACGACGCGACCCGCAGCGCCGTGCTGCGCGGCGCCGGCCAGGACACGCTGAGCCAGTCGCGCGCGCAAGGCGACATCGCCTACCGGTTGCAAGCGCTGGATGCGCAGCGCACGCGCGTGCAGGTCGAGATGCTGTATGCGCTGCAAGGCCCGCTGGCGCAGTTCTCGCGCTCGGGGCTGGTGAAGGACTTCGTGCGCCGCCTCGTCGCCGATTTCGGCCGCCAGGTCGAGCGCCGCATGAGCGGCGCGCCCGACGCCGCCGCGGCGCCGGCGGCGGCCATCCACCCGCTGCGCCTGCTGCTGGGCATGGCCGGCGACTGGCTGCGCCGCTTGTTCGGACGCGCGCGCTGATCCGGCGCGCCGTTCGTCGATTCACTCACGCCGCTTCAAAGGAGGGCGCCTCATGCCTCAATCCGTTCGCCTGATGGACCGCACGGTCCGCACGGTCCGCACGGTCCGCACGGGCCGCCGTGCCGGTCTTCGTGCCGCGATGCTGCTCGCGCTGGCCTGCACGGTCGTCCCGCCGGTGCTGGCGCAGACGCTGCAACCCGTCAAGGTGCGCCTGGACTGGACGCCGTGGGCCAACCACGCCGCCGTTCACCTGGCGCAGCAAAAGGGCTGGTACCGCCAGGCCGGGCTGGACGTGACGCTGGAAGACGGCAACGGTTCGGTGACGACGGTGCAGATCGTCGGTTCGAGCAATGCCTTCGACGTCGGCCAGGCGGCGCTGGCGCCGATGATGATCGCCCGCGACAAGGGCCTGCCGGTGAAGGCGCTGGCCGTCTTCCTGCGCAAGAACGACATCGGCGTGCTGGTGCCGGCCGATTCCGGCATCACCGGGCCGGCCCAGCTGAAGGGCAGGAAGATCGGCTACACCGCCGGCTCGCTGGAAGCGCCGTTCATCGACGCTTTCCTGGCCACCGGCAAGCTCAAGCGCGACGACGTCGAGCTGATCAACCTCGACGCATCGAGCAAGGCCACCAACTACGCGGTGGGCCGCACCGACGCGGTGTTCTCCACCGTGCCCTTCGTGCTGCCGACCACCAACAAGGCGCGTCCGTCGCGCGCCATCCTGTTTGCCGATGCGGGCCTGACCATGCCCAGCTTCGGCCTGCTGGCCAGCGATGCCAAGTTGGCCGAGCGCGGCGAGGTGCTGGGCCGCTTCGCCTCGGTGGTGGCGCGGGCCTGGGAATACGTCTACGCCGGCCACGAAGACGAGGCGGTCGACGCCATCATCGCCCAGCGCCCGCAGGCGCGGCTGGACCGCGCCGTGCTGCGCGCCCAGCTCGACACGCTCAAGGGCTTCTTCGACGTGCCGGCCGGCGGCCGCATCGGCGCGCCGGTGCCGGCCGACTGGGAGGCCGCGGTGAAGACGCTCTCGGCCGTGCAGTTGATCAGCGCCGGCCGGCCGGCGGCCGACTACTACGTGAGCGGCCGCGTCAACCCGGCGGCTTTCGACCAGCTGGTCGGCAAGTGAGCGCGCCCGACGCGGCAGAGAACGCGCGATGATCCCGACCAGCGTGCACGCCCGCGGCGTGTCCAAGAAGTACCCCGGCGCGCGCGGCGTGCAGGCGCTGCAGGCGGTCGATGCCGACATCGGCGCCGGGCGCTTCGTCAGCATCCTGGGTCCCAGCGGTTGCGGCAAGAGCACCTTGCTGCGCTGCATTGCCGGCCTGGAAGGCATCTCCAGCGGCACGCTGGACGTGGCCGGCCAGCCGGTTGCCGGCCCGCCGGACGGCGTGGGCATCGTCTTCCAGCAGCACGCGCTGCTGGACTGGCGCAGCATCCGCGACAACATCGTGCTGCCGCTCGAATTCGCCGGCAAGCCAGTGGCGCGCCATGCCGACAAGGTGGACCACCTGCTGCAGATGACCGGCCTGCGCGACTTCGCCGCCAGCTACCCGCGCGAGCTGTCGGGCGGCATGCGCCAGCGCGCGGCGATCTGTCGCGCGCTGGTCGACGACCCGCCGCTGCTGCTGATGGACGAGCCCTTCGGCGCGCTCGACGCGCTGACGCGCGACCAGATGAACGCCGACCTGCAGCGCATCTGGCTGGAGACGCGCAACACCGTCGTCTTCGTGACGCACGGCATCGCCGAAGCCGTCTTCCTCGGCGACGAGGTGCTGGTGTTCTCGCCGCGGCCGGGCCGCGTGGCGCACCGCTTCGTGATCGACCTGCCGCGCCCGCGCCCGCTGGCCGTCCGCGAGACGCCCGAGTTCGGCCGCTACACGCGCGAGATCCGCGAGCTGTTCGGCCAGATGGGCCTGCTCGACGAGGCCGGGGCCACCGCGTCATGAACCGTTCCACCGTTGCCGCCATCGCATCGGGCACCGCGTCGGTCCTCGTGTTGCTGGTGATCTGGGAAGTGCTGGGCCGCGCCACCGGCATCCGGCCCGTGGTGCTGCCGCTGCCCAGCCAGGTGCTGGTCGAACTCGGCGCCGAGTGGCACTGGTACCTCGGCCATGCCGCCTACACGACGATGACGACGCTGGCCGGCTTCGCGCTGTCGGTGGTCGGCGGGGTGCTGATCGGCACCGCCGTCGCCAGTTCGCGCGCCGCCGAGCGCTTCGTCTATCCGCTGGTGGTGGCGCTCAACAGCGTGCCCAAGGTCGCCGTGGCGCCGCTGTTCGTCATCTGGATGGGCACCGGCTACGAACCCAAGATCGCCATCGCCTTCCTGATCGCCGTCTTCGCGATCATCGTCGACACGCTGCACGGCCTGCACTCGGTGCCGCAGGACGTGCTGGACGTGGCGCGCGTGCTCAAGGGCCGGCCGCTGGCCGTGTTCTTCAAGGTCCGCCTGCCCGGCGCGCTGCCCTCCATCGTGGCGGGCATGAAGGTCGCGGTCTCGCTGGCCCTGGTGGGCGCGATCGTCGGCGAGTTCGTGTCGTCGCAGCGCGGCCTGGGCTACGTGATCATGAGCGCGCAGGGCACCTTCGACACCGTTCGCGTGTTCGCCGCGCTGGTGGTGCTGGCCTTGCTCGGCCTGCTGCTGTACGGGCTGCTGGTGGCCGCCGAGCGAATCCTCACGCCCTGGCGCGCGACGACGGCCTGATGCCCTGCCGCTTTCTCAACCCGGTATCGCCATGAGATTCCTGCTTTCCGTCGCCCGCTGGATCGACGCCGTCAACCTGCGCGTCGGCCGCTGGGTGTCGTGGTTCATCCTGCTCGTCGTGATCGTCAGCAGCGCCAATGCGCTGGCGCGCAAGCTGCTGAACAGCAGCTCGAATGCCTGGCTCGAACTGCAGTCGTACCTGTTCGGCGCGGTGTTCCTGCTGGCCTCGGGCTACACGCTGCAGAAGAACGGCCACGTGCGCGTGGACGTGCTGGCCTCCAAGCTGTCGCGCCGCGCGCAGATCGGCATCGAGATCTTCGGCACGCTGTTCTTCCTGATGCCGGCGGCGGTGCTGATCATGTGGCTGGCCTGGCCGATGTTCTGGGAGTCGTGGGTGACGCAGGAGCTGTCGCCCAACGTCGGCGGCCTCATCCGCTGGCCGGCCAAGCTGCTGGTGCCGGTGGGCTTCACGCTGCTGATCGCCGCGGGCATCTCGCACCTCATCAAGTGCGTGGGCTTTCTGCTCGGCGAGTGTCCCGACCCGACCCTGCGCGAATCCGCGAAGTCCGAGGAAGAGCAACTCGCCGCGGACCTGAAGGCCCGGCTGGACGCCGAGCTGGCCGGCGCGCCGAAGTCGACGAAAGCCTGAGATGCAATTCCTCGCCTCCAATCTGGCGCCGATCATGTTCGCCACCTTGATCGTGCTGCTGCTGCTGGGCTATCCAGTGGCCTTCGCGCTGGCCGCCAACGGCATCCTGTTCGGCGTGATCGGCATCGAGCTGGGCCTGCTGACGCCGGCACTGTTCCAGGCGCTGCCGCAGCGCGTGTTCGGCATCATCCTCAACGACACGCTGCTGGCGCTGCCCTTCTTCACCTTCATGGGGCTGATCCTCGAACGCTCGGGCATGGCCGAGGACCTGCTCGAAACCGTCGGCCAGTTGTTCGGCCCCATTCGCGGCGGCCTGGCCTTCGCGGTGGTGGCCGTCGGCGCGCTGCTCGCCGCGACCACCGGCGTCGTCTCGGCCTCGGTGATCTCGATGGGCCTGATCTCCCTGCCCATCATGCTGCGCTACGGCTACGACCGGCGGCTGGCCACCGGCGTGATCGCCGCCTCGGGCACGCTGTCGCAGATCATCCCGCCGTCGCTGACGCTCATCATCCTGGCCGACCAGCTGGGCCGTTCGGTCGGCGACATGTACCGCGGCGTGCTGGTGCCGGGCCTGGTGCTCACCGGCTTGTACGTGCTGTACGTCACCGCCCTGTCGCTGGTGCGGCCGGCGCAGGTGCCGGCGCTGCCGCCGGAAGCGCGCCGCTTCCGCGAGCCCGGCGGCGGCAGCGGCGCGCGCTCGCTGGTGGTGCTGCTGAGCGTGGCGATGGGCGTGTCGATCGGCGTGCTGGGCACGGTCGTCGGCCCGGATGCGGCGGTCGACGAGAAGTTCGTCATCGGCATGCTGCTGTGGGGCCTGGTGGCTTTCGCGGCGGCCGTCGTCAACCGCGTGTTCAGGCTCGGCTGGCTGTCGGCCATCGCCGAGCGCGTGACCTTCGTGATGATTCCGCCGCTGGCGCTGGTCTTCCTGGTGCTCGGCACGATCTTCATCGGCGTGGCCACGCCGACCGAGGGCGGCGCGATGGGCGCCGTCGGCGCGCTGGTGCTGGCGCTGGTGCGCCGGCGCATGAACCTCACGCTGCTGAAGCAGGCGATGGATTCGACGACGCGGCTGACCTGCTTCGCCATCTTCATCCTCGTCGGCTCGACGGTGTTCTCGCTCACCTTCCGCGGCGTCAACGGCGACCTCTGGGTCGAGCACCTGCTGACCAGCCTGCCGGGCGGGCAATGGGGCTTCCTGATCTTCGTCAGCCTGTTCGTCTTCGTGGCGGCGTTCTTCCTCGACTTCTTCGAGCTGGCCTTCATCGTGATCCCGCTGATCGGCCCGGTGGCCGACAAGCTGGGCATCGACCTGGTCTGGTTCGGCGTGCTGATCGCGGTGAACATGCAGACCTCGTTCATGCACCCGCCGTTCGGCCTGGCGCTGTTCTACCTGCGCTCGGTGGCGCCGCACGACGACTTCAAGGACCGCGTCACCGGCCGCACCGTGGCCGGCGTGACCACCGGCCAGATCTATCGCGGCTCGATCCCGTTCATCGTGATCCAGCTCGCGATGGTGGCCATCGTGATGAGCTTCCCCTCGTTGGTGCTGCACGGCGAGACGGCCACCAAGATCGACCCGTCGAAGATCGAGATCAAGGTGCAGGGCGACAACCCGTTCGGCAGCGAGCGCGCGCCCTGGGACGAGAAGCCGCGCCAGCCGTAGCCAGCCGCGGCGCCGCCGCCACGGCCGCCGCCACCGCCGCCGGCTTCACCCCTGCGCCGCCAGCGCCAGCAGCACGTCGAGCAGCACGTTGGCGCCGCGCTGCAGGTCGGCCGGCTCGGTGTGTTCGCGCGGGTTGTGGCTGATGCCGGCGGCGCTGGGCACGAAGATCATCGCCGCCGGGCACAGGCGCGCCATCATCTGCGCGTCGTGGCCGGCGCCGGAGGTCATGCGCCGCGTGCGGTGGCCGCGGGCGTGGGCGGCAGCGCCGATCAGGCGCACCAGCCGTTCGTCGAAGCGCACCGGCGCGAAGCGCGCCAGGCGGCGCGACTCGATGGCCACCGACTGCTCGCGCCCCAGGCGCTGCACGAAGGCCGCCAGCTCGTCTTCGGCGCGCTGCAGCGTGGCTTCGTCGGTGTTGCGCAGGTCGACCGTCAGCGCCGCGCGCGCCGCGATCACGTTGATCAGGTTGGGCTGCAGCTCGATCGACCCCACCGTCGCCACCTGGCTGCCGGCGTAGCGCTGCGCCAGCTCGCGCACGAAGACGGCGATGGCCGCGGCGCAATAGCCAGCGTCGCGGCGCAGCCGCATCGGCGTGGTGCCGGCGTGGTTGGACTGGCCGCTGATCGTGAAGGCCTGCCACGAGATGCCTTGCAGGTCTTCGACGGCGCCGATCTCGATGCCTTCGGCTTCCATCACCGGCCCTTGCTCGATGTGCAGCTCGACGAAGGCGTGCGGCACGATGGCGCCGCAGGCCATGGCGCCCGCGTAGCCGATGCGCGCCAGCTCGTCACCCAGGCGCCGGCCATCGCTGTCCACCGTGTCCAGTGCCTGCTGCAGCGGGTAGCCGCCGGCATACACCAGCGAACCCATCATGTCGGGCTGGAAGCGCACGCCTTCCTCGTTGGTGAAGGCGGCCAGCACGAGGGGCCGCTCGGTGACGATGCTGCGTTCGTCGAGCCAGCGCAGCGCTTCCAGGCCGGCCATCACGCCGTAGTTGCCGTCGTAGCGGCCGCCGCTGGCGACGGTGTCGATGTGCGAGCCGGTCATCACCGGCGCCGCGTCGCGGCGGCCGGCGCGGATGCCGAAGACGTTGCCGATGGCGTCGACGCGCACGTCGAGCCGCAACTCGCGCATCCAGGCCACGAGCTGGTCGCGGCCGGCGCGGTCGGCATCGGTGAGGGCGATGCGGCAGACGCCGCCGCCGTCGATGGCGCCGTTGGCAGCGTGCGCCTGCAGCCGCTCGAGCAGCCGCTCGCGCGCGATGCCGTGGCCCTCCAGCCAGGCGCGCTGGGCGGCCAGCACCGCGGCCGCGGGGCGCCCGACGATCGCGGCGTAGACGGCCGGCGCGGTGGCGCCTTCGGTGTTGATGACGAGCACGCGCGCGCGCGCATCGATGCCGGCGGCGCGCCGCGCTTCGGCATCGTCTTGCAGTGCCGCGAGTGCCACCAGCGCCGCCACGCCGGCGACGCCGGACTCGCCGGCGACGATGGGCACGTCGCCCTGCGCGCCATCGGCCAGCACGCGCATCGCGGCCGCCGCCTGGGCGTCCGACACCGTCATGAACAGGTCGACCGCCGGCTGCAGGAAGCGCCAGGCCAGCGGCGAGGTTTCGCCGCAGGCCAGGCCCGCCATCAGCGAATCGACGCTGCCGCGCGCGCGCGCCGGGCGGCCTTCGATCGCGCTTTGCAGCAGGCAGTCGGCCTGCTCCGGCTCGACCACCACGAGGCGCGGCCGGCGCTCGCCGTAGCGGTCCCACAGGCAGGCGACGATGCCGGCCGCCAGGCCGCCGACGCCGCCTTGCAGGACGACGTGCGTCCACGGGCACTCGTCGGCGTCGCCGGCGGCGGCCAGCAACTCGTCGGCGATGACGCCGTAGCCTTGCATCACGTCGCGCGGCACCTCCTCGTAGCCGGGGTACGAGGTGTCCGACACCACCTCCCAGCCGTGGGCGGCCGCCAGCCGCGCTGCTTCGCGCACCGAGTCGTCGTAGCCGCCGTCGATGCGCACGATCTCGGCGCCATGGGCGGCGATCGCCTGCTCGCGTTCGGCGCTGACCTGGGCGTGCAGCACGATCACGCAGCGGCAGCCGATGCTGTGCGCCGCGGCGGCCAGCGCGCGGCCGTGGTTGCCGTCGGTGGCGCTGATCGCGACGAAGTCTTGCAACGGTTGCGCCTGGCGGCCGGCCAGCAGCTCGGCGGCGCTCCAGCCCGCGTCCGGCCAGCGCCGCAGCAGCCGCTTGACCAGCGCGTTAGGCGCGCCCAGCGCCTTGAAGCTGCCGAGGTCCGAACGCTTCGATTCGTCCTTGACGGTCAGGCCGGCAATACCGAGCTGCCGCGCCAGGCCGGGCAGCGACCAGGCCGGCGTGGCGTGGCCCGACAAGCCGGTCCAGGTCGACAGCCGCTCGGCGGCGGCCCGCGCTTCGGCCAGGCCCAGCCACGGGCGCAGCGCGTCGTCGTAGGGCCGCCGCGCGGCTTGGAGGTTCAGGGCATGCATGGCGGTCTCAGGCCGCCGGCGCGCGCGGCAGCCGCTGGCGCACCAGCTCGGCGAACCAGCGCGCGCCGATCGGCACGATGCGGTCGTTGAAGTCGTAGCGCGCGTTGTGCAGCGGCACGCCGCCGGGGTCGTCGCTGCCGAAGTCGCCGACGCCGTTGCCGATGAAGACGAAGGCGCCGGGAAGGTGCTGCAGGAAGCGGCCGAAGTCTTCCGAGATCATCAGCGGCGGCGCCTCGCCGTCGACGCGCTCCGCGCCGGCCACCGCCTGCGCGGCGCGCACGGCCACCGCCACGCACTGCGGCCAGTTGACGGTGGGCGCGAACTCGTGCGTGTACTCGACGGTGCACGTCGCGCCATGGGCGCGGCAGATGCCGTCGCACAGTTCGCGCAGGCGCGATTGCAGCAGCGCCTGCACCTCGGGCGTGTCGCTGCGCGTGTCGCCCTTGATCACCACCTGGCTGGGAATGGCGTTGCGGATGCCGTCGGTGATGAACTCGGTGCACGACAGCACGGCCGCGTGGCGCGGGTCCAGCGAGCGGGCGACGATGGTCTGCAGGGCCAGCACGGTCTCGGCGCCGATGACCAGCGGGTCGATCGCCATCTGCGGCCGCGCCGCATGGCCGCCGCGGCCGGTGATGGTGATGACGAAGTTGTCCTCGCTGGCCATCAGCGCGCCGGCGCGGGTGGCGAAGTGGCCCGCCGGCAGGCCCGGCAGGTTGTGCACGCCGTAGATCTCGTCGATCGGAAAGCGCTGCAGCAACCCGTCGGCCAGCATCGCGGCGGCGCCGCGGCCATGCTCCTCGGCCGGCTGGAAGACGAAGCGCACGGTGCCGTCGAAGTCGCGCCGCGCGGCCAGCAGTTGCGCCGCGCCCAGCAGCATCGCCATGTGGCCGTCGTGGCCGCAGGCGTGCATGCAGCCCGGGTGCGCCGAAGCGTAGGCGCGGCCGGGCGCGGCTTCGGTGATGGCCAGCGCGTCCATGTCGGCGCGCAGGCCGATCGCGCCGCGGCCGCTGCCCACCTGCAGGCTGGCGACCACCCCGGTGCCGCCGATGCCGCGCTGCACGTCGAGCCCCAGCATCTGCAGCACCGCGGCCACTCGGTCGGCGGTGGCGCGCTCGTTGAAGCCAGTCTCGGGGAAGCGGTGGAACTCGTGCCGCCAGCGCACCCAGCCGGCTGCCAGCGTCTGCTCGTCGATCGGTTGCATGGGGGGCGGTCCTGCGGTCTCGTGGCGCCGATTGTTGGGGCATGATGGCGAGCGGATTCACCACCATGCAGCCCTCCTGCGCAGCGTTTGTCTCGCGACACGGGGGTTCGCCGAAGCGATGGCTCGAAAACCTGCCCACACGACCCGGCCTGCGCTGCTGGACGCGCTGGACCTCGCGCTGCTCGACCTGCTGCAGCGCGATGCTTCGCTGCCGGTGCGCGCGCTGGCCGACCGCGTGGGCACGTCGCCGGCCACCTGCCAGCGCCGCATCGCGCAGTTGCGCGAGTCGGGCGTGCTGCAGCGGCAGGTGGCCATCGTCGACCGCCGGCTGGTGGGGCGGCCGCTGACGGTGTTCGTGTCGGTCGAGCTCGCCCAGCAGAACGCCGCGCTGCTGACCCAGTTCGAGCAGCGCATGGCCGCCGACGACGCCGTGATGGCGTGCTACGAGGTCTCGGGCGAGTTCGATTTCCTGCTCGTCGTCAGCGCCGAGTCGATGGAGCAGTACCACGCCTTCACGCGCGAGGCTTTCTCGTCCAACCGCAACGTGCGCAACTTCAAGAGCATGTTCGCGATGAACTGTTCGAAGTTCGAGACGCGCGTGCCGCTGCGGCCGGCCGAGGCTTGACGGCGCGGCGGCTATTTAACGCGCTACCAGCGCAGCACCCGCGGCCCGAGCAGGGCGCCGACGGCGCCCACCAGGCCGATGCCGAGCGAGTACCACAGCGCGACGAAAGCCGGCGACAGCTCGGGGCACGACACCGCGTAGCCGAGGGCGCCCAAAGCGCCGGCAAACAGCCCGCAGGCGAAGCCGGCGGCCATCGGGCGCGTCGGCGCCAGGCCGCGCACCGCCCACAGTGCGGCGGCCAGCGCCGGCAGCGACAGCGCCAGCACGCTCAAGGGGCAGCTCGACCAGGAGTGGCCCAGCAGCGCCGTCGCGCGCTCGCCCGGCGCGGTGGCGAGCAGCGAGGCGATGCCGAGCAAGCCCATCGCCGCGACCACCGCGAGCACGGCCCGCCGCGGCACGACGAGGCGCGCCGCCGGCCGCGCCAGCCGCGCCGTCCACCAGCCCGCCGCGGCGGCCAGCGAGGCGGCGTAGGCGAACTTGATCCATGGCGTCGGCAAGGCATACAGCGCCGCCGGGATCGGCCCGAACAGCGCCAGCGCCAGCAGCGCGCTGGCCGCCAGCCCCAGGGCCGCGGCGGGGGCCAGGCGGCGCGCCGCCACGGCGGTGGGTGCGGGGCCGGCACCGCGGGCAAGCAGCTCGATCAGGTCGTCGGTCTTCATCGCACTCAAGCCTTCACGCGTTGCGCCAGGCGCTTCAGCCCGCGGTGCACCTGCACCTTGATCGCCGATTCCGTGGCGCCGGTACGGTGCGCCGCCTCGGCCACCGACAGCCCTTCGATCTTCGTCAGCACGATGGCCGCGCGCTGGGCCTGCGGCAGGGTCTGCAGCAACTGGTCGAGATCGCGGTGCGCCGAGCCTTCGCGCACGTCGGCGGCGAGCAGCGACTCGTCGACGTCGTCGAGCGGCTCGTGCAGCGCCTCCTGCCGGCCGCGCCGGCGCCACAGGTCGACCAGCTTGTGGCGCGCGATGGCCAGCACCCAGGCGCTGACCGGCAGCGCCGCGTCATACGTGCCGCGCTGCGTGTGCAGCGCGAGCAGCGTCTCCTGCACCAGGTCTTCCACGTCGTCGGGCAGGCGCTGCAATCGGCGGCGCAGAAAGGCGCGCAGGCGCGCGGCGATGCGGCGCAGGCAGTCGCGGTAGGCGGCCTCGTCGCCGGCCTGGGCGCGCAGCCACAGCGGCTTGAGGCCGGACTCGAAGTCGTGCAGGCTGGCGTCGTCGGCCATGGTGTCGGACGGCGGAGGTGGGTTGCCGCGGGGCGGCTCGACGCGGATTCTGACCGCCCCCGGCCAGCCGGGCGCGGCGCCGGCGGCTTCGAGCCGCATGACTACCCGCCGGGCGCCCGGCGCCGGGCCGCGGCGCGGGCGATCAGGTGGTCCAGCGAGAAGCTGCCGCCGCCGCGCCGCATCAACCACAGCAGCAGCGCGGCCCACACGCCATGCGTGGCGTAGGCGCCGGGGTAGACCAGCAGCTGGATCACCGCCGTCATCCCCAGCAGCCCCAGCGAGGCCAGCCGCGTGCCCAGGCCCAGCAGCAACAGCAGCGGCAGCGCATGCTCGGCGGTCGCGGCCAGCATGGCGGCCAGTTCCGGCGGCAGCAGCGGCAGCTTGTACTCGTCGCGGAACAGGTCGATGGCCGAAGCCGACAGCCGCGGCCAGCCGAGCGCGAATTCGCCCGTGACGAGGTTGAGCGCGAAGCCCTCGACCTTGGTCTGCCCCGAGGTCCAGAACGTCGCCGCGATCGAGAAGCGCGCCAGCAGCGCGATCAGCGACTCGGGGATGCGTTCGAACCACGAGAGCAGCCGCGGCGTGGCGGCAGCCGCAGCCGCAGCCGCATCCGGATCCGCATTGCGCGCTTGCGCCTGCACGGTGGACGTCATGGTGCTTCTCCGGCGTGGTGCCAGGCGGTGATGGCGCCGTGGCGGATCAGCAGGGCCAGCGTGCCGGCCAGGTCGAATGGCGGCGTGGTCGACGCGTGTGCCGCGGTCGCCGCGATTGCCGCAGCCTCGACCGCGGCGGCCAGCGGCAGCGCCGATTGCAGCGCCTGCACGAAGGCCGCGGTGGCGCGGTCGACCGGCAGCACGAGCACGTCGTCGCCGTCGCGCAGCACCAGCGCGGCTTCGGCCTGGTCGAGCGCGACGGCGGCGATGGCCGCGTCGTCGTCCCGCGGATCGTCATGCTGGTGGGCCGCCCACAGCGACGCGACGGCCCAGGGCGAGGCGATGGCGCTGACCGAAGGATCGAGCGGCAAGCGCACGCCGCCCAGCCGCTCGGGCGCGCGCAGGCAGGCGGCCCAGTCGTCGGCGCCGATGGGCGTGGCGTCCGCCGCGTGGTAGGCCCGCACGCGTGCGCGTTCGAGCCGCGCCATGTCGGGCAGGTAGGGCAGTCCTGCCGCCTGCTCGAAGGCGGCAAGCCATTCGGCGAAGCCGTCGCCGTACGCGGCGAGCACCGGCGAGCGCGGCGGATGGGCGCGCACGTAGACGCCGGCCATCGCCGCAAAGAAGGCCTCGCCGACGAGGCGTTGCACGACCGGAAAGCCATCGGCCAGCGCCTGCACCAGCGAGACGACGACGTTGTTGCGATGGACCGCGAAGCGCGCCGCGGGGTCCGAACCGTTCCAGGTGACCAGGCCGCTGGGCACGGCCCGCGCGGGGTCCAGCAAGGCGGCGCCGAAGGCCGCCTGCCACGGCATGGCGAGGCGGTTCATGCGGCCTCCAACCGAGCGATGTCTGCAGCGGCCCGCGGCCGCGTGGCGAAGGCGGCCTGCGGCCGCGTGGCGAAGGCGGCCTGCGGCCGCGTGGCGAAGGCGGCCATGCCCTCGCGGGCGCGCGCCGCCTCGGCCGCCAGCACGGCAAGCGCCGGGATGTCGTTGTCGCGTTCGATCAGCGTCGGCCGCGGGCCCAGCCTTTCGATCGTGCGGGCGTACAACTGCCACACCGCGTCGTCCACCGGCGCGCCGTGGTGGTCGATGAGCAGCCGGTCGCCCGCGCCGTCGCGGTCCTCGGCGAAGCCGGCGAGGTGGATCTCGCCCACAGCGGCCGGCGGCAGCGCCGCGATGAACGCCCAGGCGTCGCGCCGGTGGTTGACGGCGCTGACATAGGCGTTGTTCACGTCGAGCAGCAGGCCGCAGCCGCTGCGCCGCACCAGTTCGCCGAGGAACTGCGCCTCGTCCATCGTCGAGGCGGCGAACTCGACGTAGGTGCTGGGGTTCTCGATCAACAGCGGCCGCCGCAGGCGCTGCTGCACCTGGTCGACGTGGTCGCAGACGCGTGCCAGCGTCGCCGCGTCGTAGGGCAAGGGCAGCAGGTCGTTGAAGAACGCGCCGCCGTGGCTGGACCACGCGAGGTGCTCCGACACCCAGCGCGGCTGGAAGCGCTCGACCACCGCGGCCAGGCGCGCCAGGTGCTCGGCGTCGAGCGGCCCTTCGGCGCCGATCGACAGGCCGACGCCGTGCACCGACAGCGGGTACGCCGCACGCAGCCGCGCCAGCTGGCGCAGCGCCGGGCCGCCGGCGCCCATCACGTTCTCGGCATGGACTTCGAGGAAGTCGACCGCGGCCTCGCCGGCCAGCAGCCCGGCGGCGTGGCGCGCCTTCAATCCGATGCCGGCCAGCGCCGGCGCCGGCGGCGGCGGGCTGCCCTTCGGCGGCATGGCCGCCGCGTCCTCAGGCCTTCTTCTCCTTGAACGCCATCAACTGGCCGTAGCCGGTGGGCGAGGTCTTGGAGGCGGTCTTCTCGCAACTGCCCTTGGGCACCAGCGTCCAGGCGTTGCCCTGGTCGTCGACCTTCGAAGTGCCGGCGCAGGTGGTGCCGGGCCCGGCGGCGCAGTCGTTCTTGCCCTTCATCGCGACGCCGAAGCATTTTTCCTTGTCGGCCGGCTGCGCGTGGGCGGCCGTCTGCGCCAGCGTGAACGCGGCGCCCAGGGCGAGGGCGAGGGCGGCGGCGGAGGTCTGCGTGCTGAGGGTGCGGGTCATCGGGGGCTCCGGTGCAAAGGGTTGGGCAACAGGGAACAAGCGCGCGCTGACCGCGTGGCCGCTTGGCGGCCGGGTTGATTCGCGGTTGCGCTGCCGAATGCCAGTTCGCTGCAGCGGCGGCATTGGTTACAGCACCCGTTGCGATGACGCGGTTCGACGTGTTGGCGGCGCCGCGGCCCACCACGCCGGCGCGCCCGCCAAGTGCCCGTTCAGTCGACCCGCGCGCCGGACTCGGCGACGATGCGGCCCCACTTGGCGTGGTCGGCGCGCAGGACCTGCTCGAACTCCTGCGGTCCGGCCAGCCGCGGCTGCGCGCCGAGGATCTGCATCGACTTCTGCACCGCCGGGTCGTCCATCGCCTTCATCAGCTCGGCATGCATGCGGTTGACGATCGCCTTGGGCGTGCCGGCGGGAAAGACGACGCCGAGCCAGGGGCTGGCGGTGAAGTCGGCCACGCCGGACTCGGCGATCGTCGGCACGTTCGGCATCGACGGCACGCGCTGGGTCGTCGCCACGGCGATGGGCTTGAGCTTGCGCGCCTCGATCTGCGGCACGGTGACCGCCAGCGTGTCGAAGGCGAGGGCGACGTTGCCGGCCACCAGGTCGGTCATCGAGCGCACGCTGCCCTGGTAGGGCACGTGCACGAGCGCCAGGCCGCTTTGCCGCTTGAGGCGCTCCATCGCCAGGTGCGACATCGTGCCGTTGCCGCTGGACGCGTAGCTCAGCTTGTCCGGGTGGGCCTTGGCGTAGGCGATCAGCTCGGGCACGGTGTTGAACGGCGCTGACGGATGCGCCACCAGCGCCAGCGGCAACTCGAGCAGCATCGCGCACGGCGCGAAGTCGCGCAGCGGGTCGTAGCCGACGTTCTTGTACAGGTGCGGGTTGGTCACCATCGCCGCCGCCGCGGTCAGCGCCATCGTGTAGCCGTCGGGCGCCGACTTCGCGACCGAGCCGACGCCCAGGCTGGCGCCTTGCCCCGGCTTGTTCTCGACGATGAACGGCTGCCCCATGCTCTTGGCGAGCTTCTCGGCCAGCACGCGGGCGACCAGGTCGGTGGCCTGCCCGGCGGGGAAGCCGACCACCAGCTTCACCGGCCGATCGGGATACGCCGCCTGCGGCTGGGCGCCGGCCGCCGTGGTGGCGGCGAACAGCGCAAGGCAAAGCGATCGCAAGGCTGACTTCATGACTTGGACTCCTGGGTGCCGCCATCGGAACCGGCGGCGGGCATGGCAACGATGCTCCGGTTCAGATGACGCCCGCGTCGCGCAGGGCTTGCTGCCGGGCCGCATCGAGGCCCAGCGCCGAATAGACCGTTTCGTTGTGCTGGCCGAGCGAAGGGCCGGCATGGCGCACGGCGCCGGGCGTGCGTGAGAACGCCGGCACCACGCTTTGCATCTTCACGGGGCCGAGCTCGTCGTCGGGCACCGTCACGATCGCCTGGCGCGCCGCGTAGTGCGGGTCGGCGAAGATGTCGGCGATGTCGTAGATCGGGCTGAAGCCGACCTGGTGCCGGTCGAGCAAGCGTTCCAGCTCGGCCAGCGTGTGCTTGCCGATCTCGGCGGCGATGGCGGCGTCCAGCTCGGCGCGGTGCTGCACGCGCAGCACGTTGTTGGCGAATTGCGGCGCCGCGACCAGATCGGGCCGGCCGAGCGCGGCGCACAGCCGCTCGTAGATGCTTTGCGTCGACGCAGCGATCGAGGCCCAGCGGCCATCGGCGCTGCGGTAGACGTTGCCCGGCGCGGCGTACTGGCTGGTGTTGCCCGACCGCTGCCGCACGACGCCGAGCTGGTCGTACTCGATCGGCAGGAAGTCGAGCACGCGGAACATCGCCTCCAGCATCGAGCAGTCGATCTCCTGGCCGCGCTTGTCGCCGCTGGCGACGCGGTGGTACAGCGCGGCGACGATGCCCAACGCGCCGAACAGGCCGCCCACCGCGTCGGCGATCGGGAAGCCCAGGTGCAGCGGCGGCCGGTCGGCCTCGCCGCACAGGTTGGTGAAGCCGGTCATCGCCTCGAACACGCGCGCGAAGCCCGGCTTGTGGCGGTAGGGCCCCGTCTGCCCGAAGCCGGTGACGCGGAGGATGACGAGCCCGGGGTTGATCTCGTGCAGCCACTCGCGCGTGATGCCCCATTTGTCCAGCGTGCCGGGCCGGAAGTTCTCCACCAGCGCGTCGGCGTCGGGCAATAGCTTGGCCAGCAGCTCGCGCCCGGCGGGCTGCCGCAGGTCCAGCGTGACGCCGCGCTTGTTGCGGTTGGCCGCCTTCCACCACAGCGGCACGCCGTCCTTGTGCGGCGGCAGCGCGCGCAGGGCGTCGCCGCTGCCGGGGATCTCGACCTTCAGCACGTCGGCGCCCAGGTCGGCCAGTAGCGTCGCGGCCCAGGGCCCGGCGATGACGGTCGACAAATCGATGATGCGCAGCCCCGCGAGCGGGCCGGTGGCGTGGGTTGGCATGGGGGTGGATTCAGCTGGGATTGAGGTGCGATCCAGTTACGGCGCCAGTCTAGGCAGCGGCCGCACAATGTGGAATCGGCATGAGAGGATTTCAGAAATGCGCAAGACGGATGGCGCGATGCCCGAGCTGACGGACCTGCGCGCCTTCGTGCTGGCCGCCGAGCAGGGCAGCCTGACCGGTGCCGCGGCCGCGGAGGGCGTGGCGCAGTCGGCGTTCAGCCGCCAGCTGGCGCGGCTTGAAGGGGCGCTCGGCGGGCGGCTGCTGCACCGCACCGGCCGCGGCGTGAGTCTGAGCGAGCTGGGCGAACGCGTGCTGCCGCGCGCCAAGGAACTGGTGGCGCAAGCCAGGCTGCTGGCCGACGACGCCGCCGGCCGCTGGAGCCGCCCCGCCGGCGTGGTGGAGGTGGGCTTGCTGCCTTCGGTGACCAACCCGCTGGCCGGGCTGCTGTTCGCCGCGGTGCGCGAGGCCTTCCCCGACATCCGCCTGCGCCTGCACGAGGCCTACAGCGGCGAGATCCAGACCCTGCTGGCCGACGGCCGCATCGACGTGGGCACGCTCAATCGCTACCGGCCGCTGCGGCGCGAGCCGCACGACGCGGTGCTGACGTCGCCGATGTCGTTGATCGTGCGCGCGGAGGCACCGGCTTCGCGCGGCGGCCGCAGCGTGACTTTCGCCGCGGCCGCGGCGCTGCCGCTGGTGATGCCGCTCAAGCCCAACGGCCTGCGCGGCGTGGTCGAGGAGATCGCCGCACGCCGGCGGCTGGTGCTGACGGTGGCGCTGGAAGTCGGCTCGTCGACGGCGATGAAGGACGCCGTGCGCTGCGGGCTGGCCGCCACGCTGCCGGCGCATGCCGTGCGCGACGAGACGGCGCGTGGCGAATTCCGCGCCTTGCTCATCACCCACCCGACGATCCGGCAGACCACCTTCGTCGAGACCACGCGCCGGCGCCCCGCTTCCGCGGCGGTGCGTGAAGTGGAGCGGCTGCTGCGCAAGCTGGTGCCGACGCTGGGGCCGCCGTAGCGGTGCCGCGCGGGTGGTGACGGGCGCCGCGCCGGGGCCGCCTGCGCGCTCAGGCGCTCAAGCCATCAAGCCGTCTGCCCGAGCACCAGTTGCGTGGTGGTGCGGAAATGCTCGGCCAGCAGCGCGCAGGCGCGGTTCGCGTCGCGGGCCAGCGCGGCGTCGACGATCTGCTGGTGCTCGGCCGGCACGTCGCGCGCCGCGGCGGCGCGCTTGCCGCGCGGCGTGCGCCTTTCGTTGGCCACCGACAGGTGGCGGTAGCGTGCCGTCTGGTCGCGCAGCAGTTCGGCCAGGGTCACCAGCCACTTGGAGCCGCAGCCGCCGATCAGCGCCGAGTGGAACGCGGCGTGCGCGCGGTCCCAGTCCTCGCTGACGGCGACGCGGCCTTCGGCCAGCATCGGCAGCCGGCTGAGGCGGTGGTGCGCGCCGGCGAGCCGTTCTTCCCAGTCGAGCCCGCCATGCTCGATGGCGCGGCGCAGCGCCTCGCACTCGACGTGGATGCGCGCCTCGGTGATGTCGGCCAGCTCGTCGGCCGAGACCTCGGCGACGCGAAAGCCGCGCATGTCTTCGGCGACGACGAAGCCGCCGGTGGCCAGCCGTGACAAGGCCTCGCGCATCGGGATCGCGCCGGCGCTGTAGCGGTCGCACAGCTCCTTGATCGGCAGCTTGGCGCCGGGCGCCAGCGCGCCTTTGATGATGTCGGTGCGGATGCTGGAGGCCAGGGCCGCAGCCATGGTGCGGGCGGGGGCGGCGTCGTTCGACATGGGGTGGCGCTTACGGCGGTAGGTCGCGGGCGGTGGATATAGCGATCGAGCTTACAGCTTGCGTTTGGCCTGATCGTATAGGTATAAACACTAGAATATATTATTTAAAGAACCGCATATCCTTCGCTCATCCACCACCGGCCCGCGCCTTCGCGAGGGCCATCACCTCGCGAAGGACCGCCCATGAAACTCGCCACCTTCCTGCTCGACGGCCAACGGCACGTCGGCGCCCTCACCGAGCAGGGCCTCGCCGTGCTCGACGTCGCCGCCGGCCTCGACCTCGGCGACCTGCTGCGCCGCGGCACCGACCTCAGCGCGCTGCAGGCGCTGGCCGCCAGGTCGCGCCGCGTCGCCGATCCGGCGCAGGTCACCTTCCTGCCGCCGGCGGCGGAGCCGCCGAAGATCCTGTGCGTCGGCCTCAACTACGCCGACCACACCAAGGAGAGCCCGTACGAGCAGCCCGACTACCCGACGCTGTTCCTGCGCGCCGCCACCAGCCTGGGCGCGCACGATGCGGTGGTCGAGCGGCCGCGCATCAGCGACACGCTCGACTACGAAGGCGAACTGGTCGTCGTGCTCGGCAAGGGCGGCCGCCACATCGCGAAGGACCAGGCGCTGGGCTGCGTGTTCGGCTACGCGGTGGGCAACGAGATCTCGGTGCGCGAATACCAGTTCAAGTCGCCGCAATGGACGGTGGGCAAGAACTTCGACGGCACCGGCACCTGGGGGCCGTACGTCGTCACCGCCGACGAGCTGCCCGCCGGCGGCGCCGGCCTGAAGATCGAGACGCGGCTCAACGGCGAGACGGTGCAGTCGTCGAACACCGCCGACATGCTGTTCGACGTGGCCACCGTGATCGCCACCGTCAGCGAGGCCATCACGCTGCAGCCCGGCGACATCATCTTCGCCGGCACCCCCGCCGGCGTGGGCTTCGGCCGCACGCCCAAGCTCTACATGAAGCAAGGCGACCGCGTCGAGGTCGAGATCGAGCGCATCGGCCTGTTGCGCAACACCATCCGCGACGAGCAGCGCTGATCCAACCTCCGAGGAGACTCACCATGCGCAGAATCGAAGTTCCCGTGTTCATCGTCGGCGCCGGCCCCACCGGCCTGTCGGCCGCCTGCCTGCTGGCCACGCAAGGCATCCGCACGCTCGCCATCACGCGCTACCCCGGCACCGCCAATTCGCCGCGCGCGCACATCACCAACCAGCGCGCGATGGAGGTCTTTCGCGACCTCGGCATCGAAGACCGCATCACCCAGGCCGCCACGCCGGCCGAGCTGATGAGCAACAACGTCTGGGCCACCAGCTTCGCCGGCACCGAGATCGCGCGGCTGCAGACCTGGGGCACCGGCCCCGAGCGCAAGGCGGACTACGAGCTGGCCAGCCCGTCGAGCATGTGCAACATCCCGCAGCACCTGATGGAGCCCATCCTGCTGGACGTGGCGCGCGAGCGCGGCGCGCAGTTCCTGTTCAACACCGAGCTGGTGTCGATGAAGCAGGACGCCGATGCCGTGCACGCCATCGTCAAGGACCGCCTCACCGGTGAAGAGATCGAGGTGGTCTCGCAATACGCCATCGGCGGCGACGGCGACAACAGCGTGGTGGTCAAGGAGATCGGCTTTCCCACCGAAGGCAAGATGGGCCTGGGCGCCGCCGTCAACGTCTGGCTGGAGGCGGACCTCAGCAAGTACACCGCGCACCGCCCCGGCGTGCTGTACTGGATGACGCAGCCGGGCAACAACTACTGGGTGGGCAGCGGCACGTGGATCAGCGTGCGCCCGTGGAACGAATGGGTGCTGCTGTTCATGTACGACCCCGCGCAAGGCGAGCCCGACCTGAGCGAAGCGGCCGTCACCGAGCGCGCCCGCGCCACCATCGGCGACCCCGACATTCCCATCAAGATCAAGGCCATCTCCAAGTGGACCATCAACCAGGTGGTGGCCAAGCACATGAACCAGGGCCGCGTGCTGATCGCCGGCAACGCCGCGCACCGCCACCCGCCGGCCAACGGCCTGGGCACCAACACCTGCGTGCAGGACTCGTTCAACCTGGCGTGGAAGCTGGCCATGGTGCTGAAGGGCCAGGCCGGCCCGGCGCTGCTGGACACCTACACGCAAGAGCGCCAGCCGGTGGGCGAGGGCGTGGTCAAGCGGGCGATGAAGTCGGTGGGCGACATGCTGCCCATCTCCGACGCGCTGGGCTTCGCGCCGGGCCAGGACGAGAAGGCCGGCTGGGCCAACGTCGACGAGCTGTTCAGCGACAGCGCGCGCGGCCGCGAACGCCGCGCCGCGCTGCGCGAGGCGGTGGCGCTGCAGAACTACCAGTTCAACTGCAACGGCGTGGAGCTGGGCCAGGTCTATGCCTCGCAGGCCGTGGTGGCCGACGGCAGCACGCGCGCCGCGCCGACGCGCGACCCCGAGCTGTACTACCACCCGAGCACCTTCCCCGGCGCCTACCTGCCGCACGCCTGGCTGCAGCGCGGGCAGCGCAAGCTGTCGACGCTGGACCTGGTGGGCCGCGGCCGCTTCACGCTGCTGACCGGCGTGGGCGGCCAGGCCTGGCGCGACGCGGCCGCGAAAGTGGCCGAGCGGCTGGGCATCGCGCTGGACGTGGTGTCGATCGGCGGCCCCGGCTGCGATGCGCAAGACGTCTACGGCCGCTGGCAAGCGCTGTCCGGCATCAGCGAGAACGGCTGCGTGCTGGTGCGGCCCGACCGCTACGTGGCCTGGCGCGAGCAGGCCATCGGCAGCCAGGGCGAGCCGGCCGCCCAGCTTGAACAGGTGCTGCGCCAGGTGCTGGCGCGCGCCGCCTGAACCCGACCCGACCAGGAGACGAGCATGTCATTCAACCAACCCGGTGACGCGCGCTACGGCGTGCACTCGGTCGACCACTTCGCGCTGGAAGTGCCCTCGCTGACCAAGGCGCAGCACTTCTTCGAAGCCTTCGGGCTCGACGTCGGCCAGCGCGACGGCAGCCTGGAGTTGCGCACGACGGGCAACGACCATGTCTGGGCCCGGCTGTTCGAGGGCCGCGCCAAGCGCATGGCCTACCTCTCGCTGGCTTGCTGGGCCGACGAGTTCGATGCGCTGGCCGCGCAGGTGCTGGCCAACGGCGGCACGCGCGTGGACAGCGGGCCCTACGTGGACCGTGAGGGCCTGTGGTTCAACGACCCCGACGGCAACCTGTTGCAGCTGAAGCCCGGCGCCAAGCGCACGCCCAGCGGCCTGGCGCCGCGCAACGACGTGCTGCCGCGCGCCGGCCGGCGCAGCGTGCTGGGCCGCAGCGAGACGGCCGCCGTCAGGCCGCGCCGGCTGTCGCACCTGATGCTGTTCTCGTCGAACCTCGACCGCTCGATCGCCTTCTTCCGCGACGCGCTGGGCCTGCGCCTGTCGGACCGCTCGCGCGACGCGGTGGCCTTCATGCACGCGCGCCACGGCTCCGACCACCACCTGGTGGCCTTCGCCGCCAGCAGCGCGCGCGGCTGGCACCACAGCTCGTGGGACGTCGACGGCGTCGACGCCGTCGGCAAGGGCGGCGAGCAGATGCGCAAGGCCGGCTACACCGAAGGCTGGGGCACCGGCCGCCACGTGCTGGGCTCCAACTTCTTCCACTACGTGCGCGACCCCTGGGGCTCGTTCGCCGAGTTCTCGGCCGACATCGACTTCATCCCCACCGGCATGCCCTGGCCGGGCGGCGACTACCCGCCGGAGGATTCGCTGTATTTGTGGGGGCCGGAGCTGCCCCCCTACTTCATCGAGAACGGCGAGGCCTGAGGGCCGTGCCATATCGCACGAGGCGGCCCGTCGTGGCCGCCTCGTGCAGCTTCACACGAGGGATCGTTCCCTACGCCTGAGGATGCGGGCCGCGCGGGCCGGGACCAATGTTGCGCCGCCGGTCGAAGGTCGCATGCCCGCGTTCCTTCGATCTCGGCCCACGGCCTGTCCGGGTCGTGGCTGCTGGGCTTCCGGGAGCGACGATGCGCGTCCATACCCAACGACGGCCGACACACCGGCCTGTCGGTTATGCGATGGCCACCCTGCTGGCGTGGCTGGTGCTTTGCACGGGCTGCGGCACCGTGCCCATGGCGCCACCGGCGCACGACGACAGCGCGAGCCGCCGCGCCTGCCCCGACGAGCGAACGGTACGCGCGGAGATCGTGGCCTTCGAGCAGGCTTACGTGCTCAACCGCTTCGGCGCCTACGTCCCGGCGGGCATGATGTACGCGCTCAAGCGCGACGTGGTGGCGCTGAACGATGGCGGCGAGCCCGGCCCCGGCAACGCCAAGCTGCGCATCGACAAGCGTCCGCGTCCCCTGGTGTTGCGCGTGCACGAAGGGGGCTGCCTGCAGGTCACGCTGCACAACTGGCTGGCGCCGACCTGGCAGGAAGAGGGCGGGCAACCGCCCGAGCCGCGGGTGCCGTTGGGCGACCGGTCGGTGCCTGCCGCGCCGGCGCACCTGATGGACCCGCCCGGCACGCCCACCTCGCGCGTGCTCAAGCCGCTGCTCAAGTCGGACCAGGACGCGCCGCGCACACGCAGTGCATCGTTCTTCGTCTCCGGGCTCGAAGTGGCCTACCCAGCGAATTGCCCGGAAGGGGCCATCTGCGGCGGCGATGGCAGTTATGTCGGCCTCGCGTCGAACCAGGGCACCTTCTTCAACGAGCGCACGCCGCAGCCCATCAGGGACGGCTACCGCAGCGGCTCGGTGATCCAGCCCGGCCAGACCTCGGTGACCTTGTGGGTGGCGCGGCGCGAGGGGAGCTACTTCGCGCATTCCATGGGCGCACCGGTCGGTGGCGAAGGCGACGGTGGCCAGATCGGCCTGGGCCTGTTCGCCGCCGTCAACGTGGAACCGCCGCAGTCGAGCTGGTACCGCTCGCAGGTGACGCACGAACTGCTGGACGCGGTGAGCGTGAAGGCCGCGGGCGCCGCCGCGGCGGCGGCTTCAGCGCACCCCTACGACACGGTGGACTACAGCCGGCTTTCCATGCTGCAGGGCCGCGAGATCATCCACAGCGACCTCAACGCCATCGTCGTGCGCCACAAAGATCAGCGCAAACGCTGCGACGAGCGCATGGGCCCCACGCTGGTGGACGGCCAGCGCTGTGCGCCGGCGTTCCGAGAGTTCACCGTGATCCTGCACGACGAGGTCCACGCCGTGCAGGCCTTCCCGGAACTGGAAGACGAAGACAACCCCATGCACTACGTGAAGGATGGCATGGGCATCAACTACGGCGTATCCAGCATGGGATCCACCGTCTACGCCGCGCAGCCGCAGCGCGGCGTGGGCCCGGCGGCGCAGTGCCCGGAATGCCGCGCCGAGGAGTTCTTCCTCAGCTCCTGGGCCAATGGCGACCCGGCGCTGGTGCTCAAGTGGGACGACCGTGGCCAGCGGCCGGTCGGCGCGCGCTACCCGGACGACCCCTCCAACGTGCACCACAGCTACCTGGGCGACCCGGTGGTCTTTCGCAACCTGCACGCCGGCCCCAAGGAAACCCACGTCTTCCACCTGCATGCGCACCAGTGGGTGCTGGACGCCAGCGACCCCAATTCCACCTACCTGGACTCGCAGACCATCTCCCCCGGCGCCACCTTCAGCTACGGCATCGAGTTCGGCGGCTCGGGCAACCGCAACCTCACCGTGGGCGATTCCATCTTCCACTGCCACCTGTACCCGCACTTCGCCCAAGGCATGTGGGAGCTGTGGCGCGTGCATGACGTGTTCGAGAGCGGCCTGCACCTGGGCCTCTACGACGCCGACAAGCCCGAAGACGCGCGCACCAACAACCCGCTGAGCCGCAGCCTGCCGGACTGGGAGATACAACAAGGCACGGCCAACCCGGCCTTGGTGCCCTTGCCGGGTGTGGCGCTGGCGCCCATGCCCAGCGCGGCCTTCCGCGGCTACCCCTTCTTCATCCCCGGCGTGGCGGGGCACCGCCCGCCGCAGCCGGCGCTGGACATGGACGTCGACGACCCGGCCTACGTGACATACGAAGACGCGCCGCCGGACCCGAAGAAGATCGTCAACGGCGGCCTGCCGCGGCATGTGGTGTTGTCCGGCGAACTGGACATGCTGGGTGCCCAGCCGCGCGGCAGCGACAAGTACCGCGAGCTGTTGGCCGACTCCAAGGCCAAGGGTGGTGCGGCGGCTCAACTCATCGCCGGCAAGGTGGCGCGTGAATTCCCTGCGGCCTTCGAAGCGCTGGCCGGCGCCTGGAAGTCGCTCACCATCAAGGAACTGAAGCACGAGGGCGAAGACAGCGAACGTGCGGCCATGCTGTTCCATGAAGGCAAGCTGAGCGCAGGCGGCCTGAAGATCGCCACCATCGAGCCGCAGCCCACCCCACAGTGGTGGCGTTATGCCGGCTACCAGACCGCGCGTTCGGCCCTCGCCGCCGACATGGACGCGCCGCAGGGCGAAGCCATCTTCTTCGTCAACGGCCGTGGCCGCGCGCCGGGCTCGCCCTACGCCAACCCTTGCCCCGAGAGTGCGCCGCCGCGCCACTACCGCGCCGCGTTCATCCAGACCGAGATCACCGTCAACCGCCATGGCTGGTTCGACCCGCAGGGCCGCATCGTCATCCTGGAAGACGACATCAAGGACGTGATCGACGCCGACCGCCGCACCAAGATGCCCGAGCCGCTGTTCTTCCGTGCCAACTCGGGCGACTGCATCACCTTCAAGTCGTCCAACTTCGTGCCCAGCGCGCTCAACGCCGACGACTTCCAGATCTACACGCCCACCGACACCATCGGCCAGCACATCCACCTGGTGAAGTTCGACGTCACGTCCTCGGACGGCTCGGGCAACGGCTTCAACTACGAAGACGCCACCTTCAGCCCCGACGAGGTGCGCGAGCGCATCGCGGCCATCAACGCCACGCGGCGACTGCACGAGCCGACCAAGCCGCTGCTGGTGCCCAGGGCCCACCCGCTGTTCAGCCAAGACGGCGACATCTACGAGCGCCGCAACGACGCCCATTTCAAGGACCTGGCCACGAAGGGCCTGTGCCCGCCGCAAGGCATGCGAAACGACCACGACTACCTGGAGTTCCTCAACCGCGAGCACCCCTACTGCGGCGCCCAGCGCACCACGCAGCGCTGGTGGGCCGATCCCATCCTGGTGCGCAGCGGGCCGCTGGCCGGCAAGGACAACACGCTGCGCACGGTGTTCACGCACGACCACTTCGGCCCCAGTTCGCACCAGCAGCATGGCCTGTACGCCGCGCTGGTGATCGAGCCGGCCAATTCGGTCTGGCGCGCCGAACTGCCGGGCGACCCGCAGGCCCGCGCGCAGATGCTGCAAGCCTGCTCGCTGACGGTCCCCGAGGCCGCCGCCCAGCCCGCGGCGCTCGACGACGCGATCCGCCGTGCCTTCGGCGTGCGGCGCCGCCTCGCCGACGACTCGCTGCCCGCCGCGGACCGCCAGGCGCTGCTGGCGCAACTGCCCGATGCGCAGCGCTGCCTGGCCGGCGCCCTGCTGGGCGGTGCAGACCTTGCCAAGATGCCGCTGCCAAGCCAGACGACCGCCGGCCCCATGGCGCCGCTGCATGCGCGGCCGCCCCTGCGGCGCGACGAACTCGCGCGTGAAGGCGGGCCTGCGGCGACGGGCGCAGGCGGCGCGCGCACCGACGGTGGCCCCACCGCCACGCGCGCCACCATCGTGGCACCGAGTTGCATCGACGAGCCCGACTCCAGTCCCTACCTGACGGCTGCCGACCAGCCCTGCCGCGTCGGCGAAGCGCACCAGACGCGGCGCGAGTTCGCGCTCGCCTTCGCCGACTTTGCCGGCGTCTACAACCTGGCGCTGGAACCCATCAACACCGAAGCGCCGCGCGACGCGTCGATGCGCCGCTTCGGCGAACGCCAGGTGGCCACGCAGCCGGCGCGCCCGCTGGTGATCTCCAGCGAGGACCCGGGTACGCAACTGGTGAACTACCGCCACGAGCCGCTGGCGCTGCGCATTGCCGACATCCGCTGGTCACCCACGCTGGGCGGCTTCGACCTGTCGCAGTCGCGCCTGCGCGCCGACGGCCGCACGCCTTGCCAGGCGGGCGACCCGGACTGCCTGGGCGACATGGCCAACGCATTTTCCAGTGCGGTGCACGCGACGCGTGAGCGCGCGCTGGCCAGCCGCAGCTACTTGCAGTGGCTGGCGCAATGGAGTTCGGGCAGCGCGCCGCCGAGCGCCTTGGACCTGGTCTCGCCGGCATGGCGCAGCCGCATGGCGCCTGAAGAGCTGGCCTCGGCCGCAAGCGTGACCCGGCAGATCGAGGCATGGCGTCAGGACTTCAATTGCGCGCTGTATGCGTCGGACCAGTGGACGCTGGCCTTGCAGCCGTCTGACCCCGCGTCGCCGTTTCCGGTGACCGGGCCGCAGTCCAAGCTCGTGCCCAGGGTGGCGTTGCTGAACGCCGACGATTGGCAGTCGTTCTGCGCCGCGCGCTTCGGCAACCAGCGCGGGCTGCTTGCGATCGACGCCGCCTGGCGCGTCTTCGGCGATCCCGCAACGCCCATCCTGGCGGCGCACGAGGGTGATGCGGTGCAGATCCGCCTGATCCAGGGCGCGCAGGAAGCCCAGCACGTCTTCACCATGCACGGCCTGGCCTGGCGGCGGATGCCCGACTCGGCCGATGCCGGCATCGTCAACTCGCAGCCGCTGGGAATATCCGAGCACTTCGAGTTCGACGTGCGCGTGCCCGACCTTGGCCTCCCGCACGCGGACTACCTCTATGCGGGTTCATCGACGGATCAGTTGTGGGACGGCATGTGGGGCACCATGCGCGCCCTGTGCGACCCGCGCGAGCCCGGCCGTCATTGCGGCTACGACATGAGCGGTGCACAAAGGCCGGTGGTGCTGGCCGAACGGCTGGCGCGCGTGCCGCGGTCGCGGCCATCGCCGGCGGTGGGAGCGGCCGGTGGCGGCTCGCGCGCCGAGGTGGCGGCATGCATCCAAGGTCGACCCGACGGCGTCGCGTTCCCCGTCAAGAGCTTCGACGTCAGCGCCGTGCGGGCCTGCGAACTGCTGGGCAATTGCGGCCAGGCCGAAGGCGGGCTGGTCTACAGCCGGCGCCACGGCATCCATGACCCCAACGCCATCGTCTACGTGCTGAACCAGGAGAGTCAGCGTTGCCAGCGCACGCCGCAGAACCTGCAGACGCAAGGTTGCTTCGACGCGGCCGGCACGCCGGTGCTCGAGGACGACGCGGCCGTGCTGGCCCAGCGCCAGGACGAGTTCCGCCATCGCGGTCGCCGACTCGAACCGCTGGTCTTGCGCGCGGCGGCCGGCGAATGCATCACCGTGAAGCTGCGCAACCACCTGCCGCCCAGCGCTCCGGCCGGCGACCTGGGTTCCGCCTTGCCCGCCGCCTTGGCCTTCCACAACGGCTTGCCCATGATCGCGGACGGCTTCAATCTGAACCAGTTCAGCATGTCGCACAGCGTCGGGCTGGTGGCGCCGCGGGTGGTGCAGAACCCCGTGCTGGCGGGCGGTTCGAACATCGGCATGAACGGTGCGCTGCAGGCGGTCTTCACGCATGGTGTGCCGCCGACGCAGGGCACGGGCTCGTTGGTGGCGCCTTGCGCGCCTGGGCATGCGGGCTCTTGCAGTCGCCACTACGTCTGGTCCGCCACCGAGTTGCGGCTGGACGCCCAGCAGCAGTGGCACGTCGAGCCGGTCGAGTTCGGCGGCTTGCCGCTCACCAGCTTCGGCGACGCCATCAAGCATCCGGTGCACGGGCTGGTGGGCGCCTTGGTCATCGGCAAGCAGGACTCCAGGGTCTGCGACGCGAGCGGCTTCCCCGGCGGCACGTCGCGCGCGGTGTGCGACAGCGACGGCAAGCGCCTGTACGGCGACCACGTGCTCTTGATGCAGGACGCCGTGAGTGCGGTCCAAGACGGCTTCCCCGTGCCCGACCTGAAGGGCGCGGAGGAGCCCGACGACTACGGCGTCAAGGCCATCAACTACAAGACCGAGCCGCTGTGGGCGCGCCGCGGCGGCAGCCCGGCGGTGGATTTCGGCGAGCGCAACGCCAGCTTCGACTACACGCAGGTCTTCAGTTCGCGAAGGGAAGGCGCCGGATGCGAAGCCGGCATGAAGCCCAACGACGGTGGCGAGCGCGGCTGCGACCCCGAGACCCCGGTGCTGCAGGCCAGGCTGGGCGAGCCACTGCGGCTGCACTTCGTCCACCCGGGCGGCCACACGCGCCAGCAGGGGCTCACGGTCACCGGCCATGGGTTCCACCCGTTCCCCTGGGCCGACGATTCGCGCCGCTTCGCGCCCGAACGCTGTGCCAACGACACCGCCGTCATGCCGCCCGGCTGCCTGCTGTGGCAGGGGGTGTTCAACGGCTTCGGGCCGTCGATGGGCATCACCCTGGGCATGAACGCGGGTGGCATGGCAGCGATCGCCAAGGACTACCTGCTGCGCTCGCAGGCCAGCTTCCTGCTGGACGGCGGCCTGTGGGGAATCTTGCGCGTGCAGTCCGATGAAGCCAAGCCGTAGGGAGCGCGACATGTCGATACAAGCCCTTGCCCCGCAGGCCTTCAATGGCCGCCGCCAGATCAACTGGTTCGGTCTCAACAACCAGCCCGGCGACGCCGCCGACTTGCTGCCGAATGCCTACGCCGACGATGCCGGCGTGCGAGCGGTGAGCCTGCAGCGGGCCAGCCCGACACAAGCGCTGGCCGTCAGCGTCTGCGGCCCGTTGGGCCTCGATTGCAACCTGCAGTTGGGCATGGGTTTGCTGCTGGGGGTCAACCTCACCGCGGCGCCGTTGCGCCTGCAATGGGCGCAGCCGGTGGCCGCGGTGGGCGCATTCATGGTGGCGCAAGCGCACCTGGGCACCCCGTTCACGGCGGTGATGTGGGTTCATCTGGTGGGTGCCAACGAATGGGAGTCGGTCACCATGCAAGGCGAGACGGGACCGGTATGGACCCACCTGGGCGCCAGCGTGGCGCCCTTCGTGGGCGCCCGTGCCCCGGTCGGCGGCGCGATCGACGCCGTGCTGTTCGACGCCGTGCACCCGACGCAGCTGGCCTTCAGCCCGCTGGGCATCGGCCCGCTGTACTTCTCCGAAGCCTGACCATGCGGACGGCCTGCCTGCCGCTGGTCGCGGCCCTGGTATGCGGCGCCAGCCTGCACCCTGCCGGCGCCCAGCTCGCCGACAACGGCGGCGTGCAGGTGCAGGCCCGCATCACCCCGCTGCCCGGCAGCGGCCTGGCCGAATTGCAGCTCACGCTGAAGGACGCCGCCACGCAGCAGCCGCTGGAACTGCCGGCGCGGCGCCTGGCGGCCTGGCTGCAGAAGCCGCTGCCCGGGCTGGCCGATGCCGAAATCAGCTGCCCGGACAAGGTGCGCATGCTGGCCTCGCCGGGCCTCGGCCGGCGCGCGGTGGTGGACTTCAACACGCACCGGCTGCTGGCCATCAACAACGACAACAGCGTCACCTTCATCAACCCCTTCCTGCGCCTCAACCGCGCCAAGCTGGAAGACGTGCTCACGCTGCCCGGCACGCCCGGCGCGCTGCTGCATCTGCCGCAGCAGCACCAGCTGTGGCTGGCCCTGCCGGAAGAAGACCTGGTGCTGGTGCTGGACACCGATACGCGGCGCATCGTCCAGCGCCACGCGCTGGCCGCGGGTGCGCGGCCGGTGGCGCTGGCCCAGTCCCAGGGCAGCGTGTGGGTGGCGCAGGCCGGGCGCGACGAATGGCTGCGCTTCGCCGCGGCCGATGCCAGCCCGCAGGCCCTGGCCGCGCCGCGCGTGCAGGGCTGGCTGGTGGCCGACCCCGCGCGCGCGCCGCTGGGCCTGGGCGTGGAGGGCATGGTGAAGAGCGACGGCAGCACGGCGCCCAGCGGCCGCGTGCTGATGGCCGTGTGGAGCGAGCTGGCCCAGCGCGCCATCGCGGCCGGCGCCGACGGTGGCCTGCTGTGGCTGGACGGCCAGGGCCAACTGCAGCGGCGCCTGGACAGCGCGCCCGTGCAACGCCTGGCCTTGTTCGACGAGGGCCGCCATGCGCTGGCCGTGCAGGCCGGCCAGGCGCTGGCGCTGGACGTGGCCACCGGGCGCGTGCTGCAGACGCTGGCGCTGGCCGCACCGGTGAGCGACATCGCCTTCACCGACGGTTTTGCCTACCTGCACAGCCCCGGCGCCGCGCAAGCCACCTTGCTGTCGCTGGCCGACCTGCGCCGCGGCGCGGCGCGGCCGGTGCTGGTGGCCGTGGGCGCGCGGGCGGCGGGCGATCTGCCCCGCCTGGCCGCCGCCGGCGGCGCTCACCGGCTGCAGCGCCTGCCCGACGGCAGCGGCATGTACGTCGCCAGCCCCCACGACGGCGAGATCTACCAGTACGCCGAAGGGATGATGGCGCCCATCGGCAACTTCTCCAACTACCGCCGCAGCCCCCTGGCGCTGCTGGTGCTGGACGATGGGCTGCAGAGCCAGGGCCAGAGCCAAGGTCGCTACCGTGCCGTGCTGCGCCTGCCCAAGGGCGGCAACTTCGAACTGGTGCTCAGCGGCGTGCAACCGCGGTTCGCCGACTGCCAGCGCGTGCAAGTGCCGGTGCCGGCGCAGCCGCCGGTGGAGCCCGAGGCAACCCTGGCCGGGCTGCAGGCCCAGTTGCTGGCCACGGCATCCGCACCCGGCGGCCTGCTGGTGCGCGCGCGCCTGGTGGAGCGCGCTGGCGGCGCGCCGGTGGCCGGCGTGCCTGATCTGGTGCTGCTCGCCTTCGACCGCCACAGCGGCTGGCAAGCCAGGCGCACGATGCGGCCGTCGGCCGATGGCAGCTACGAGGCCTTGATCGAGACCGGCGCCACGCCGGACGCGGCGGCGCAACTCGATCTGCGCGTGAGCAGCATCTCGCGCGACCTGCCGTTTCACCAGGGCGCCTTGGTCAAGACCGCCGGAGCGGCGCCATGAACATCGCTCGGGCGTCTGCGCTGCTCCGCCGCCGCGCCCTGCTGGCCTGCTGGGCGGGCACCGCGCTGCCGCAAGCGCGCGCGGCAGCGCCATGGAACGCCCGCTGGCCGCGCATCCCCGACGTCTCGCTGCTGAACCATCGCGGCCAGTCCGTGGCGCTGCGGCCGTTGCTGGCCGCCGGCCCCGTGGTGGTGAACTTCATCTACACCGGCTGCAGCAGCTTTTGCCCGCCGCAGACGGCCATCTTCAAGCAACTGCAGACGCTGCTGGCCGACGAGCCTGCGCTGCGCGCCACGCTGGTGTCGTTGTCGATCGACCCGCTGGGCGACGGACCCATCGAATTAACGCGTTATGCACGGCGCTTCGACGCGCGCCTGGGCGCGCAGGAACGCTGGCACATGCTGACCGGCGGCCCGGCCGGCGTGCAGGCCGTGGCCGAAGTGCAGCGGGCATTTGGTGCGCATGCGGCGTCGCTGGAACAACACCCTGCCCAGCTGTGGCTGGGCGACGCGGCCAAGGCGCGCGCGCTGCGCTCGCTGGGCGTGGCGCGCGCGTCGGACCTCCTGGCCTGGCTGCGTGAAGCAGCGGCATGACGCGAACGCAGGCAAGCATGGCTCCGCGCGACTGCAAGAGAGCATGGCTGCTGCTGATCCTGGTGATGGGCTGGCCGCTGGCGGCGCTGGCCCAGCCGCGCTGGAGCGACGACGCCGCGCGGGGCCGCGACCTGTACTTCGGCAGCACCGCCTTCGCCGTGGCGCCGCAGGTGGCAGGCGCCAGCATGCCGGCCGCCTACGCGGCCTGTGCGCGCTGCCATGGCCTGGCCGGCGAAGGCTCGCGCGAGGCATCGTCGCTGGCGCCAGACATCCGCGCGCCGGCGCTGCGCCTGCGCCACACGGCCCATCCAGAGCAGGCTCTGGCACTCGCCCTGCAGGCCGGCGCCAACGCGCGCGGCGAGCCGCTGGCGCCGCCCATGCCGCGCTACCAGCCGAGCGCCGCGGAACTGCGCGCACTGCAGGCCTTCTGGCCCTGGCTCGGTGACGAGAACCAGCCCGTGCGGGGCGTGGAGCCCGGCGTTCTGCGCCTGGGCCTGGTGCTCGACGGGCTGGCGCTGGACGGCCCCGCGCGGGCCGCGGTGCAGGCGCGCGTGCGCAGCGGCGTGTTGCAGGAATTCAGCCGCGCCAACGCCCAGGGTGGCGTGCACGGGCGCCGCCTGGAACTGGTGCTGCTGGCGGGTGACGCCGCCGACGCGACGGTACTGCCACTGCAGCTGCGCGATGTCGCCCGGCACGGTGATGTTGCCCGTGCCGCGCCCCCAGCCGTTGAGCGCGTACGTGCCGGGGCCCGGCAGGTGCACGCACTGGACGATGCCGCGGATTTCCTGGCCATAGGCCACGTTGACCTGCGAGACCTTGGCCGAACCCGAACCGGTTGCACCGGTGCGGTTGAACGTGGTGTCGCGCGTTGTCACGCCGGCAAAGATCGGCGTCCAAAGGTCGAGCGTGCTGTCGAAGTCGGCGTTGAGCACGAGCGGCTGCAGGGTCTGGCGTTCGATCGCGCCGATGTCGCGGATGCCGCGGAAATCCCCGACGACCGGGATGTCCATGTCGCGCGGGTTCGAGTAGAGGTCCTGGCCGTCGTTGGCGACCGTGCCGGTCGCATCGACCGCCGGCGAGCCGGCGCGCAGCGAATAGTCGCCGTGGGCCGGATCGACGAAGCGCGGGTCCTGTTCGACCACGTAGGGCGTGTTGCCGCCGTCGACGGAGGCGCGCTCGCTGACCATCATGTCGAGCAGTTCAAGTGCCGGCCCGCTCACGTGCAGCGTGGTCTTGCCGGGCTGCCAGATGATCGAACGCCGCAACGCGGACGCTCCGGCATAGCTGTTGTTGAAGTCCATGACGACGTTCGCGCCGATCAGGTTGCCGGCGATCGTCGTGTCGTTGAGCTGGATGATGCCCGCTTCGTCGCCATCGCGCGTCATGAACAGGGTGTCGCTGACCTCGTTGTCGACGATCGCCACGTGATGGGTCTCGAAGCCGAGGCCACCGTCGTTGCTGCCGTCGCCGAGGAAGAGGTGCTTGCCGCGGTTCTGCTCGA